>Ga0172367_10006265_pt1 | contig 14055 bp, 13 predicted proteins | sample Lak10m_FD_114542 | JGI IMG/M metagenome (GOLD analysis project Ga0172367, IMG submission 114542) | Freshwater microbial communities from Kabuno Bay, South-Kivu, Congo - kab_022012_10m | ecosystem: Environmental > Aquatic > Freshwater > Lake | place: Democratic Republic of the Congo: South-Kivu... | reverse complement strand
TACATTTTGGTTGGCTAACATCACAAAGATATTTCAAAGAGAATATTAATAATGATATTAGGGCTGCATTACAACAAGAACAATTAAATGTAATGGATACTGATATAGTTCCATTTGGTTTGATGGATAATGGTATAGATGATCCATTTGATGATCCAGAAGCAGATGCTAAAGAGAGATGGATAGTTAGTAAAGGTAATAGATTTGTGTTTGATAATACTGATTGGGAGATACTAAGCAATAGATACAAACTATAATTAGTATTCATTGAAAGGCTGACATAGCCATTATACAGCCTTGTCAATACTTGTCAAGTGAAAAGTGGTGTTTTTCTAAATAATAAAAGACGATATAAATAACCTTCTTGAAAAGGAGTATAAAAAAATGCCATTTTTTCTTTCACCTGGCGTTAATGTTTCTGAAATTGATTTAACAACAATTGTTCCAGCCGTTGGCACTACCGAAGGTGCCTATGCAGGTCAATTTGTTTGGGGTCCAGTAAATTCTATTGTTAATCTATCTAATGAAGTTGAACTTGTAAATATTTTCGGTAAGCCAGACGCAAACACTTTCAAATCATTCTTTACCTGTGCAAACTTCTTATCATATGCAAGAAATTTAAGAGTAGTCAGAGCAGCTAACACATCTGTTGCTAAAAACGCAACATCAAACAATGTTGGTCTATTGATTGCTAACAGAGATTCATATGATATATCATATAGAAATCTTCCAGCCGCAGCAAATAATATTGGTATGTTTGGTGCAAGATATCCAGGTGTACTTGGCGATTCACTTAAAGTATCTCTTTGGGCATCTTCTAATGCAACTGCATATGCTGGTTGGGAATATGCTGAAGAATTTAATAGTGCTCCTGGTACATCAACCTATGTTGCTAATGTTGGTGGTGCTAACGACGAAATGCATATCATCGTTCTTGATGAAGATGGGAAATTTACAGGTCTAGCTAATACAGTATTAGAAAAATTCTCATATATTTCAAAAGCATCTGATGCAACAAACGATGATGGTTCATCAAATTACTATGTCAATGTCATCAATGACAGATCAAGATATATGTATATTCTAAACCATGCACAAGATGATGCTACAGCATTACCTGAAACATCTACATGGGGAACTCCTGCTTCTGGAACAACTTATGCTGAAGATAGCACATCATATACAGCATCTCTTGGTTCTGGTGTAGATGGTGCACCAACAGATGGTGATATCATTAGAGGTTATGATAAATTTGCGAATGCTGAAGAAGTTGATGTCTCACTCATACTGACAGGTGCTCATTCACAAACAGTTTCTGAATATGTAGTTGATAATCTAGCAGAAGTGAGAAAAGATTGCGTAGCCTTCGTATCACCAGATATGGATGATGTTGTTAATAATGCTGGAAATGAAGTGGATGATATTATTTCAAAGAGAAATCTTTACAATTCATCTTCATATGCAGTTATGGACAACAATTGGAAATATCAGTTTGACAAATACAATAACGTGTATCGCTGGCTACCAATGAACGGTGATATTGCAGGTCTTTGTGTTCGTACTGACTTTGAAAGAGACCCTTGGTTCTCACCCGCAGGATTCAATCGTGGTCAAATTAAAAATGTTGTCAAACTTGCTTGGAATCCAACTAAAGCAAATAGAGATGACCTATATAAGAATGGTGTAAATCCAATCGTATCATTCCCAGGAGAAGGTGTGGTATTGTTTGGTGATAAAACTATGCTTGCTAAACCATCAGCTTTTGACAGAATCAATGTTCGCAGACTGTTCATCGTCCTAGAAAAAGCAATTGCTCGTGCAGCTAGATACTCACTATTTGAGTTCAACGACGAATTTACAAGAGCACAGTTCGTCGCCCTAGTGGAACCTTTCTTAAGAGATGTTCAAGGCCGCAGAGGTATCTATGATTTCCGAGTTGTTTGTGACACCACAAATAATACTCCAGAAGTTATTGATAGAAATGAATTTATTGGTGATATCTATATTAAACCTGCAAGATCAATCAACTACATCCAGCTAAACTTCGTAGCAGTGCGTACTGGTGTTGCGTTTGAGGAAGTTGTTGGAAAATTCTGATGAGTAATATAAATAGATATAACTACACCAAGGAGTAAATAAGAATGGCTTTCCGAGTACAAGATTTTAGATCACAGATGGTTTTTGATGGAGCAAGACCAAATCTGTTTCAATGTGAGCTTACATTTCCAACTCTTGTAAGTGGTGCTGCTGCTCAATCTAAATTCACATTTATGGCCAGGGCAGCACAAATGCCCGGCTCTACAGTCAATCAAATCTCACAGTTCTATTTTGGACGTGAACTTAAGTTTTCAGGGAATAGAACATTCCCTGAATGGACTGTTACAGTAATCAATGATGAAGATTTCATTATTCGTGATGCTTTTGAAAAATGGATGAATGGATTAAATTCTCACGTAGGGAATGTTAGAAATCCAGCTTTCCAAAATGCGGCTGCGTATCAACAAGATGCATATGTTACACAATATGGTAAAACTTATAGCGAGATTAAGAAATATAAGTTTGTCGGTTTATTCCCAATTGATGTTTCTCCAATCGAATTAGATTGGGGTGCTAACGATGCTATTGAAGAATATGCTGTGACATTCTCATATCAATGGTGGGAATGGGCTGGTGGTACAAATGGTCCTACAACTGACACATCTGCTGCACAGAATATAGAAAATCCAATTCTACCATTCATCGCATAATAAGTAGGGTGGATTACCACCCTACATTTTCAAGGAGTATTATTTTATGGCAGTGACACTTTTCGGGTTCGAGATTAGCCGAAAACAAGATAGACAAGACCAAGAAGAAAAGACAAAAACATTTGCTATGCCCCAGAATGATGATGGTGCTGTCACCATTCAATCTGGGGCATACTATGGTACATATGTCGATCTCGATGGTGTTGTTAGAAATGAAATTGAACTCATCACTAGATATCGTGAAATGTCTATGCAGCCAGAGCTTGAAACTGCAATTGACGAGATTGTTAATGAGGCTATTGTCATTGAAGATTCAGGTAATTCAGTTGAAATCAATGTCGATGATCTTGAAGTTTCTGATGCAATCAAGAAAAAAATTAGAGATGAATTTGAATATATTACCAAACTTCTAAACTTTGGTAATATGGGGCACGACATCTTTAGACGATGGTATATTGATGGTAGAATGTTTTATCACATTGTAATTGATGAAACTTCACCAGCAAAAGGTATTCAAGAAGTTAGATATATTGATCCTAGAAGAATAAGAAAAATTCGCGAAATTCAAAAAACAAAAGACCCTAAAACGGGCATGGAAATTATCAAGAAACAAAACGAATACTACCTCTATAACGAAAGAGGTGTTGTCGGATCACATTCAAACTTAGGAACTAAAATTGCTATAGATTCTATAGCAAATGTAAATTCAGGTTTGATGGACGCTAAACGAGCAATGGTATTGTCATACCTACATAAAGCAATCAAACCTCTCAATCAGTTAAGAATGATTGAGGACGCCACAGTAATATATAGACTTTCAAGAGCACCAGAGAGAAGAATTTTTTATGTTGATGTTGGTAGTATGCCAACAATAAAAGCAGAACAATATCTTCGTGATATTATGGTCAAATACAGAAACAAATTAGTATATGATAGTAATACTGGCGAAATTAAAGATGATAGAAAACATCTATCTATGCTTGAAGATTTCTGGTTGCCACGTAGAGAAGGTAGTAGGGGTACAGAAATCACAACTCTCCCAGGCGGACAGAATTTAGGTCAGATGGAAGATGTTCAGTATTTTGAAAAGAAATTGTATAAATCTCTAGGTGTTCCTATATCAAGACTCGAATCTCAATCAGGATTTTCTCTTGGTAGAACAACTGAAATTACAAGAGACGAGTTAAAATTTACAAAATTCGTACAAAGATTAAGAAATAAATTCTCAACTATTTTTGACGACCTTCTTAGAGTGCAGCTTGTATTAAAAAGAATTTGCACGGAAGAAGAATGGAAAGAGTTTAAAGAAAAAGTATGGTATGATTATAAAAAGGATAATAATTTCACTGAATTGAAAGAAGGTGAATTATTAGCAACAAGACTTCAAACTCTACAAATGATCGACCCTTATGTGGGTAAATATTATTCATTAGAATGGGTTAGAAGAAATGTATTGTATCAAACAGATGATGAAATTGAAGAAATTGATACACAAATGCAACAAGAAGCTGATGCTCAAGCCCAACAGCAAGCACAGCAACAAGCAGAAATGGCAGCAAAAGGTCTTGCCCCAGATGGAACACCACTACCAATTGGTCCAGATGGAAATCCAATTGGCCCAGATGGTCAGCCTATCATGCCACCATTACCATCTAAATTTGAAACACTAGATAACGAATTGGAATTTTTACAATGAGCAAGTATATTAAAGAAGATTTAAATATAGTAAAAAAAGAAGTTCCATCTAATGTATCTTTAGAAGCTGCTAGAATGGGTCTTGCATATGTTGGATTTGGGAGATATCAAGACCCCAAATCCCAACAAGTAACTCATATTGGTATTGATGATAAACTAGTTCCATTCAAGAAAGCTATTAAGTCTAATACATTCAAACAGAATAATATGGATGATATTGGACAATATGCTTCTCTAATGGAGCCCGAGATTCAAGAATTACACGAAGAACTTATTCGGGCATATTCACCAGAACAATATAGAGATGATGAACTAAATGCAATATACACATTCACTGATGGTGGATTTTATGATATCAATAATAGATTATCTTCAATGCCTGCCGGTGTTCCTGCTAAAAAGATAGAACCCAATTCACCAGATGATACTATCATAGATGTAATACAATCATTAGACTCTGCTATAAAACAAGTAAGAGCCCCATTAGATTTTCCTGTGTTTGTTAAATTAGGACCAAACTATAATATAGACGATTTTGCTCCTGGCCGATCATTTGTTTTTAAAGGATATAGAAATACAACTATAAATCTCAACACAGCACTAAATTCATCTGAAAATACGCAAATGAGTCCTGCTGGTAGAAAAATGGCTGCTATTCTTCAAATAAATATCAGAAAAAATTCTAGAGGTATGTATATTTCTGATTATTCATCAACACCAGAGGATATGGAATTTCTATTACCAAGAGGAACTGTTGTTGAAATTATTGATGGACCAAACACAATAGTCGGGTCCAATGCTGCGAGTGAAGATATGAGCCTGGAAATCGTTTATTTTAATTGCGTAACAAAATAATATAAATAGATAAGTAACTAAAATAGGAGAATACAATGGAAATCAAAGAAGCTATTGTAAGCTTGCTTGAAAAGAAACATTCTGTTATGAAAGAATCTTTTGATAAAGTTCTTTATAAAAAAGCTGCTGAAAGACTTCAAGAAATGAAAGTTGAAGTTGCATCTAATTTTTTCGGTAAAAACTAATGAATACTATCAAACATATCCTGCAAACCTATGAAGCATCATTAGATGATAAGATTGATTATCTTGTTGAAGCAGGTTTGTTTGAAGAAAAGAAAGTTGGAATGCTCAAAAGAGCAGTGAATAAAAATCCAAATAATCTGACTATGGCAGAATCAAAGGTTTTGAAAGAGTTTGTAGATAATGTAGTATCACAACTATTGTATGAAAAACAGGACCACTTATCAGCATATGATAAGAAAATGAATAAAAATAAAAATGTTGATAAAGAATTACCCACAGTAATCATATTAAAAAGAAAGGCCATTAGAGTGTATCCCGATAATCAAAAAATCGCATTGTATTACTCACAAGCACTAGATAGGTATATCTCTATTCCATATGGCCCAAAAGGTGAAGCTTTAGGAATGACTATGAATGAAAGCATAGACACTAAAGTAAATCCACAAGATAGCAATAAAATTCCTTCCGCAAATCCAAAGTCACCATCTGAACGTGAAATGAAAAAGGATGTTGATACAGGGGATATTTTGAAGATGATGAAAAAGAATGAACCAGTAAATCCCAGAATGAATTTTGCACCATCTGCCGACCCTAAAATGCGTATTGATGAAGTAACTAGAGGTGTCGGTGGTAGTCCTGTTCAAGGCTCTGTGTTAGACCGAATTAGAAGACAAAAAGAGAAAGATAAAAATACGACAGATTTGCGTGGTTTAGTGAAAGTTAGAACACCATCTGGTGCATCATTAACTACTCCAAACCAAAAACGAGAACTTCCAAATGCATTTAAAGAATTAAGGGCTGGAAGTAGTCCAGAACAAGTGTACCAAAAAATAAGAGATGTTGGTTTAACGCCTGGACATGAAAAAGTTGCAATGGCTGCGGCTAAAGCTAGAGTTGGTATTGAAAAAGGAAAGTCTGCACTAAAAGGTGCTTTGGGATTAAAAGAACAGTCTTCATTCAAGAAACACCTCTCTGTTATTAGGGAAGAAAGACTTGAAGAAGGAGAAACCTGGGATAATGTTAAAGATTTCGCAAAAAGCATGGTCCCTGGAGTAGATGCATATAATGCATATAAAGAAGGTAGATATTTGGATGCTGCTGGTAATATAGCACTTGATGCAGCAACAATAGGTGCAGGTATAGCAACTGGTGGTGTTGGTGCTGCTGCAATAAGAGGTGCTGCTGCCGGTGCAAAAGCATTGAAAGCTGGAAAAAATGTCAGCAAATCTGCAAGAATTGCACAGGCTGTAGCTAAAAGATCAAAAGGATGGAAAGCTGCAAGAGCAATTGGTAGAGGTGCAAAAGCATTAGCTAAGGGCGTGGCTGGTGCAGCAAGTGCGGTATCTACAGATTTGAACTTAGACAAATTATGGAAACCCACAGACCCACAGGGTATTAAATTTGGTCAGGTTCCAGTGAAAGTTGGTGGGGATCAACCAAATAATCCTCTAGGTAGAGGTGGAATTTCAACATTTACTGCTAATATGACACGTGGAAATCCATATGGATCAAATATAAACGAATCAAACCTATCTATAATCAAAAGTCTATCAAAAAGCAAATCTCTCACCGAACAATCATTAACATTTGGTGAAAATTCTGTAACCATAAATAAAGGTACAGCAAAAAAAGTAATGAAGGTTTATAATTCGCTAAATGAGTCTAACAAAAAGAAAATGGAAAGCATGTTAAGTGAAAGTGCATCTTCATTCAAAAAAGCAATCCAATTCGCAGTAAGGCATTAATATGGCAAACTTATTAAGAGAACATAGACTAGTAGATACAAATAGACGAGCACTTATTAAGTATGTTTGTGTTTCTGATGGAACACAATATTCAAATAATACATTGGTTGATGTTTCTACACTAGCCCTTGCTCTCAATGCTAACGGTTATATTATGACTTCAAATACTGACCCTAAAGACACATATAGAACTGCGATTAGCAGAATCAAGGGCATCACATCTATTTCATCAGGTTATATGAAACTACAATGGCATGGTGACACCAATTCAGAAATTATAGTTGCAAAAACAGATTCGTTTGATTTCACCGGTGAATCTTTTGGTGGTGTTGGTGGTGGTTCAATTCCTAACCCAGAAGCAAATTCTACAGGCGATATCTTAATTTCTACTGTAGGTATGGCTGCTAATGACACATTCACCCTCTTTATTGAAATCAGAAAAGATGGTCGAGACTATGACCAAGGTCAAACAGCAGACCCAGCAGCATTCAACAAAGGACCATACTCACTATGAAACTTATAGGCAGTATTATCAGTAAAAATTTAGTTAAAGCCGAACAAGCATTTACCAAGAAAATGGCTGTAATTGCAGAAGCCAAACTTGAAGAAAAAAAGAAAATGATTTCCGCCGTTCTTTCTGAAAAAGTAAAAGATAAAAAGAAAGATGATGAGGAAGAAGAAAAAGTTATAAAGGTGCCACCAAAGTCTGAAAGAGATAATTTGGCTTTGATTGCTTATCTAAAAAAGCAAAAGAAAAAGCGTAAGCTCAAAAAGATGTTGCAAAAGAAAATGGATGAACAACGTATGATTCCATCAGGTGAAGTTGAAATGCCTTCTGGAGAAGTTATTCCACAATCTCTAGCAAAACAAAGACGTGGATTGGCAGAAAAAGAGACTTGAAATGGCAAGAATTAAGTTAGTTAAACTTAGAATCAGAAACGGCAAAATACAAAGAAGAAAAAAGATTTCAAACGTGCCCGGATATACTCTCCGTGGTGGTAAAATGACAAAAATGTCTGTGGCTGAAAGAAGAAACAGACGACTAGGACAAAAAAGAGCCAAAATCAAAAAAAGACCTAAAATGGCTAGAATTATCATGAAGCGTAAAAGGTCTATTCTCAAGAGGAAAAGATTAGGATACTAAATGAAACTAATATCAGAAGAAATCTCAGAAATTCAATATATGATTAATGAGGACAAAGAGAATGGTAAAAAGAATTATCACATCTCTGGAATCTTCATGCAAGCAGACACAAAGAATAAAAATGGAAGGGTATATCCTTTTGATGTTCTAAATAAAGAAGTGCAGAGATATAACACTGAATATGTAAATAAAAATAGAGCATACGGAGAGTTGGGTCATCCAGACAATCCTTCTATCAATCTTGATAGGGTGTCTCATATGATTACACAATTGAAACCAGATGGATGTAATTTCATTGGTAAAGCCAAAATTGTTGATACTCCAATGGGAAATATTGTAAAGGGCCTTTTAGATTCTGGTGCAAATTTAGGTGTTTCAACTAGAGGTGTAGGATCACTTAAACCACATAATGGTTATCAACTAGTTCAAGATGATTATAAGCTTGCTACAGCGGCAGATGTTGTTGCTGATCCTTCAGCACCACATGCATTTGTTCAAGGTATTATGGAAAATGTAGAATGGTTTTATGATAATGGTCATTGGAAAATGGCACAATTATCTGAAGATACTAAAAAGGTTATTAAAACAGTTAGAAAAAGTGATATTGAAGCGGTAGCACTAAAACTATTTGAAAACTATATCTCAAAACTTTAAGTTTTATAAATAATTAAACATTCAAAGGAGACAACTATTATGGCAGGTAAGTCAATTACAGAGATCGCAAAAGAGATTCTTATGAAAGAATCTAACGATCCTACACCAGATAGAGATGCAAAGAGCATGAACCCAAATATGGCTACTCTACATCCAGGGTCAAAAGCCGTTGAAGGTCCATTTGCTAATCCCGGTTCTATGGCACCTAATGGTATGGGTGAAACAGAAGACCTTGGTCCAGCACTAGTAAATAACACAGATGTTCCTCCATCTGCTAAAGCTTCTGCAAAAATGGGTAAAGATAATTCACGCTCAGCACAATCTGCTGTTCCTGCTGAAAAACCAACCCAACAAGCCGCTATCATGGAAGATGAAGAATTTGAGATTTCAGAAGAACTAGAAGCATTCATCAATGAAATGATTGAGGAAGGATATTCAGAAGAAGAAATCGCTGAAGCTATTGAGGAAAATTTTGAACTCGTTTCTGAAGAAGAAGACGAGAAAGAAGACGAGAAAGAAGAAGATGAAAAAGAAGATAAGAAAGAAATGGATGAATCTTCACATATGAATAAAGAAACAATGAAAGAGCACGTTGATGCACTTCTAGCTGGTGAAAATCTCTCAGAAGATTTCCGTGCTAAAGCTGAAACAATCTTTGAATCCGCAGTTTCCACACGAGTCCAAGAAGAAGTTTCTGTACTAGAAGAAGCTTATGAAAAAGCTCTAACAGAAGAAGTTTCTAATATCATGGAACAACTTTCTGAACAAGTAGATCAATATCTAAACTATGTTGTAGAAAGCTGGATTGAGAAAAACGAAATCGCTATTGAAACCGGTCTTCGCACAGAAATCACAGAAGAATTTATTTCTGGCCTAAAGTCACTATTTGAAGAAAACTATATTGATATTCCAGAAGATAAAGTATCAGTAGTTGAAAGCCTTGGTTCAAGACTTGAAGAAGTTGAAGCCAAACTAAACGAAGAAATTCAAAGAAATGTTGAACTAACAAAGACTCTAAATGAATCAAAGAGATTTGAAGTTCTAACAGCCCTTTGTGAAGGTCTAACAGCAACAGAAGCAGAAAAACTAAAGAAGCTATCTGAAAATGTTGGATTCACATCTGAGGATGAGTTTGCTGGAAAAATCGCAACTCTCCGCGAAAGCTATTTCCCATCAACAGTAACACGTCAAACCACAATTGACGAAGAAGTTACTTCAGATGGTAAAGCTCTGAATGAAGAATTGAGTGGCCCAATGGCTGCTTATGTAAGAACTCTAGGTAAATCCTTAGTAAAATAAGTTAAATCAATAGAAGGAACACTATAAATGTATTTAACAGAAGCCTTGGAATCAAAGTGGTCACCTATTCTTGACCACGACGGTCTATCAAAAATCAAAGACCCATATCGTCGTGCAGTTACCGCAGTTATTCTTGAGAACCAAGAAAAAGCTATGGCTGAAGAATCACGTCAGCTAAATGAAACTGCACCAACAAACAACTACGGTGGTGGTAATATCGCAGCATACGATCCAATTCTAATCTCACTAGTTCGTCGTGCTCTACCAAATCTTATTGCTTATGATATCTGTGGCGTTCAGCCAATGACTGGTCCAACAGGACTAATCTTTGCTATGCGTTCACGCTACAAAACACAAACTGGCACAGAAGCACTATTCAACGAAGCCAACACAGCATTCTCTGGCACAAACGCCCTAGGTGCTAATGGTAACGTCCGTGGTTCTTTTGCTAATACCAATCCAGTATTTGCACTAGGCGATGACGACGTTTATGGTTATGGTCGTGGTATGACCACAGCCCAAGCCGAAGCTCTTGGTGACGTTTCTACTAACCAATTTGCTGAAATGGCTTTCAACATTGACAAGGTTACAGTAACTGCTCGTAGCCGTGCTCTAAAAGCCGAATACACAATGGAACTAGCACAAGACCTCAAAGCAGTTCATGGTCTTGACGCTGAAACCGAACTTGCTAACATTCTTTCAACAGAAATTCTTGCTGAAATCAATCGTGAAGTAGTTCGCACAATCTATTCTTCTGCTACAGTTGGTGCTCAATATGGCGTCACATCTGCTGGCACATTCGATCTTGATACCGATTCAAATGGCCGTTGGTCAGTTGAAAAGTTCAAAGGTCTTGTCTTCCAAATCGAACGTGAAGCTAACGCTATTGCTCGTGCAACACGTAGAGGGAAAGGTAATACTCTAATCGTTTCTTCAGACGTAGCATCTGCTCTTGCTATGGCTGGTGTTCTTGACTATACACCTGCTCTACAAGCTGACCTAGTTGTTGATGACACAGGTAACACATTCTGTGGCACACTACATGGTCGCATCAAAGTTTATATCGACCCATATTTCGGTGGTTCTGCTAATGGCGACGAACTTTGCACAGTTGGTTATAAAGGTACATCACCTTATGACGCTGGTCTATTCTATTGCCCATACGTTCCACTACAAATGGTTCGTGCAATCGGCCAAGATACTTTCCAACCAAAGATTGGCTTCAAAACACGTTATGGGATGGTAGCAAATCCATTCGCAACCGCTGCTGGCGATGGTGCTGTTGCTCCACGCAATACCAATGCCAATAACGCAAACATCTACTACAGAATCTTCCGTGTAAGAAACCTTACCTAAGATTTATAGTCAATAACAATAATAATAAACTAGAGAGGGGATTGTTCCCCTCTCTTTTTTTATAAATACTACATAAACACAAATAGAGAGTATTGCAATGGCACAATTCAGAAAAGATACATATCGCTATCTTCCACAAGAAACTACTATATTTGAAGCGGTTATGCTTGCTGACCAATATGGAAATCTTGTTGGTGCTGCAAATCCTTCTGGAATGGCAGTCGATGCTTTTGGTAGAGCAAGAGTATCAACACCGCTAACGCTGTTTGATTCATACCATAGATATGATCCAAATCAAAAGTTTCATACTGCAAATACTTCTGGCGGAACTTATGCTTTTAGTGCTAATGCTGCAACATTTTCAATGAATGTCAATACTACTTCCGATGCGGAAGTTATCAGAGAATCTAAAAGAGTATTTGCCTACCAGCCAGGAAAAGCATTAGAGATATTGCAAACGTTTATAATGAATCCAGCAAAAACTGGATTGAGACAAAGAGTAGGATACTTTGATAGCAATAACGGCATTTTCCTTCAACTTGATGGTACAACTCTTTCTTTTGTTAAAAGAAGTAATTCGACATCCACACCAACTGATAATGCCATCAATCAAGAAGAATGGAATATGGATAAGTTAGATGGAACTGGTCCATCTGGCTTAACATTAGACATTTCAAAAGCACAAATTATGTTTATTGATATTGAATGGTTGGGTCTTGGAACTGTTCGTTGTGGATTTGTTATTAATGGACAGCTTATTCATTGCCATTCTTTTCATCATGCAAACATTGTTGATGGTCCATATATGACCACGGCATGTCTTCCAATAAGATTAGAAATTAAAAATACTGCTGAAACTGCTAACTCATCAGTATTAAAACAAGTATGTTCTTCTGTAATATCTGAGGGTGGATATGAATTAAGAGGCAAACCAAGGTCAATTGGTACTCCGGCAAATTCTGTAATTGATATGGCAACTGCTGGTGTGTGGTATCCTATCGTATCCATTAGATTGAAATCAGACCAAATTGATTCTATCGTGCTACCAACTAATATTTCATTTTTGGCAGAAGGTAATAATGGTAGAGCAAAATATGCTTTGATTGCTGGTGGCACTCTTGGCGGTAATACGACTTTTACATCTGCTGCTTCAGATTCTCCAGTAGAATACAATATGGTAGCCAATTCTATCACTGGAGGAACTGTTGTTCAACAAGGTGTTGTAGGAATTACGAACCAAACGGCTGCAATGATTACATTAGGAAAAGATGCGTTGTTCAAATATCAATTATCAAGAAATGGTCTAACTAATGTTCCAGAGATATTAACTCTTGCTGGAATGGCAGGAACATCTGGCGATGATGCATCTGGCACAATAGATTGGGAAGAGGTTACTTAATGTTAACATTCAAACAATATTCATATCTAACAGAAGCAAAAGCAAAGGATATTAAAGCCAAATATCCACATCTTGCATCATTACCAGATAAGCACTTATCTTCTTATGGTGAATGGTTAGGTAGAAATGTGAGCCCTAATGATAATATGGAAGAAGTTTCAAAAACCATAGAATCTTTTCATAATATCAAAAATATTATGCCCAAAGAGGACAGAGATATCAATGTATATGATAGTCTTGAGAAACTAAAGGGTAATGTCAGATACCATGTGAATGAAAGAGAACAGAAAAAAAGACAAGAGCAAGCCGTTGTTCCAGTGCATAAGGGTGACACTTTAAGTGTAAATAGAATAGACTCTAAAGAAGCTTGTATCAAAAATTATGGTGGGGGTAAAACAAGATGGTGTGTTGCTGCCAGAAGTCCCGAGAATCCTTGGGAAGAATATAGACAATTTGATGTTAATACGGGTGAAACTAGCCATATGTACACCATACATACGCATGATAATAATGTATTCGCATATCATGAAGGCGAAGAAGCTATTATGAGAGATAAAAATGATAATGAAGTTAATATATTAGACTTTGTAAAAAAATATCCTGAAGCAAGAGACGTTAAAGTACTTAAAAACTCTAGGTTTGGTTATATGTTCAGTCAAGATGAAAAAAATCTAGAAAAAATAGTCAGTAAAAATCATCCATCTGACGATGATATGATTATGAGAAGACAAATAGTGTCTGCTAATGAAGGTATTGCATATAGACATAGAAACCATCCCGATTATAATGTAAGAGAAGCCGCAGCTAAATGGAAATCTGTTGCAGATGACTATATGAATCCAAGAAAGACAATATTTGGAAGAAATAAGCCTGAACAAGATGCACAAGTATTATATGAAATTGCAAAAAATCATCCAGAACATGCAGAAGTATTATCTAGACATCCAGATTTCTTTGTTAGGGCAGGTGCAGCAAC
>Ga0172367_10006264_pt1 | contig 14055 bp, 10 predicted proteins | sample Lak10m_FD_114542 | JGI IMG/M metagenome (GOLD analysis project Ga0172367, IMG submission 114542) | Freshwater microbial communities from Kabuno Bay, South-Kivu, Congo - kab_022012_10m | ecosystem: Environmental > Aquatic > Freshwater > Lake | place: Democratic Republic of the Congo: South-Kivu... | reverse complement strand
CATTCATATCCACGCTGAGATATTCATTGAAGGCACCAGCTGGAATAGCAGTAAAGAAAGCACTTCCGTTACCAATACTCAGACCAGAAGAGATTCTTATGATACCTCCACTAACAAGAGTGTCTCCAGCAACATGTAACTGAGCGCTTGGAGAGGAAGTTCCTATACCAATTCTACCAGTATCTCTCTTTATAACCATAGCGGTGCCGATGTAGCTTCCGATGTCATTATATCTCCAGAAACTAAGGTCACTTCCAGCATTGCTACCGGTCTCATTATCAATGAAACCAGTAGCCCATCTAGCTAGGCTGTTAGAGGTTAGGTAAGCGTAATGCCATTCTCCGCTAGGAGATGTACCAGCATGTGAACGGAAGTATTTTCCTGAAACGTCTTGACTGACTGAGAGTGTGCTAGTTATACTAACTCCAGTTTCGGTAACTGTTAACTGGTCGACTCCGACTGGACCTCCCGAACCTGGAGCTATACCTATTGAACCACGTGAACCTGAACTTCCTCGATAGAAGTTGATGAGAGCAGACTCTTCATTAGTTGCATTGTAGAAGATACCAAACTTTGAAACCCCGGCTCCGTTTGAGTTTGAACCTGAAACGTTTCTAGCCTGTAGTTGGAAATCGTTATCAGCACCTCTGGTTAGTGTCGCTTGTATTTTACCATTTGTGTTACCAGTGACTTCAAGAGTACTGTTGATAGTCATAGTTCTACTCACTAAAACACTTCCTGCTACACTTAAACTAGACCTCACGACAACGTCATTTGCGACACTGATAGCACCAGTTAGAAGACTGTCTCCAGACACTCGTAAGTTGCTTCCTAGAGATAGGGTTCCTGTAAGTATCTGATCTCCTACAACGTGAAGTTTAGCGCTAGGAGATTCAGTTCCGATACCAACGTTTCCAGATTCGATAATTTTGACTTTTGTAGTTGGGGGAGTGTTAATGGCACTTGTTTGTAACTTAATCTCTCCATAACCAACTATAACTGCTGAGTTAGCACCGGCAGCGTTAGTGTAAACATCTGAACCACCAGAAGCATGATAGTTGTAACCGAGTGCGATACCATCTCCAATCTTGCTAAAATTAGACCATAAATAACCAGTCGAGTTTCCACCTGTAAGTTCCATTCGGTTATAGTTGTTTCCAGTTCCAATGTTGAGGACTCCCGAGACGAAAACATTACTGGAGAGAACAGCTGTGTTGGCAACTGAGAGTGTACTACCAGTTCTCATACTACCCGCAACACTCAAACTAGACCTTACTACAACATCATTTGCGACACTAATAGCTCCAGTTAGTAAGCTGTCTCCGGCCACTCTCAGGTTACCTCCGACACTAACCAGAGACCTGTAGGTAGCATCGCCAAAGATGTCAAGGTTGTTGTTTATAGCAGTAGCTCCGGCCACTGACATTGTACTTCCAATAGTGACTGTATTGGCGACAGAGAGAGTGTTTCCAGTGAGAGTTAAACTAGAGGCTTGAATGGCTCCCGAGACACTCAAATTTCCGTTGATATTAACAGCTCCTCCAATGCTCAGTTGAGAGCTAAAAGTGGCACTTCTCTGGACATTTAAAGTTCCCGACATTGTAGTGTCTCCACCAACACTAAGTTGAGAAGATAGAGTAACACTTCGAAGAACGTTAAGTGTACCTGACATTGTAGTGTTTCCGCCGACGGAGAGAGTCCCAGAGATGGTCTCGTTTCCGGTCAGTGTCAGGTTACTATTGACACTCAAACTTGAGGCGATAGTGACTCTTCCACCACTAAGGAGAGTCTCTCCAGAAACGTGGAGTTTAGCTGCTGGAGCTACTGTACCGATACCAACACTTCCCGAGTTCTCAACCATATAGATGTTATTTCCTGGGTTGATGTTAACAGGAGCCCAAGAGAGCAGGTCTTGAGCGTGAGCTCCAATCTGGACCTTACCAGTGTTACTATAAGTTCCGATGACAGCGACGTTATTATTACTAGCACCGAAGACACCTCTTCCAGACCATAAAAGCGTCTGTGAAGCTCTCACTGTGAGACCATCTTCTCCACTGTTATTAACTATTGTGACTAGGTTTCCAACGCTCAGTTGAGAGTTAAGTGTGACACTTCTGAGAGCTACCAGAGTACCGGAAAGAGTAGTGTTTCCACCGACGGAGAGAGTTCCTGAGACAGTCTCATTTCCTGTCACGATAAGGTTGCTACCGACACTCAAAACAGAAGCTATCGTAACCAGACCGGACAGAGTAGTGTTTCCGGTGAGAGTCAAACTGGAAGCTTGAACAGCGTTAGAAACGCTCAGATTTCCAGCGACGTTAACGTCTGCACCAACGCTCAGTTGAGAGCTAAAAGTGGCACTTCTGTGAACTACCAGAGTACCTGACATTGTAGTATTTCCGCCGACCGAGAGAGTTCCCGAGACAGTCTCGTTTCCTGTCACGATAAGGTTACTATTGACACTTAAACTCGAGACTATTGTGACTAGTCCTGAAAGTGTGGTATTTCCGCCGACAGAGAGAGTTCCAGAAACGGTCTCATTTCCAGTCAGAGTGAGGTTTCCACCGACCGAGAGTTCCGAGTTGAGAGTGACACTCTTGATCATGAAAGTAGAACCGTTGATGGAGAGTTGAGATGAGATAGTTACATCTTTAGAGACTGAGAGTGTGTTATCGAGGTTGAGAGCTCCGGCAAGACCTGTACTCCCACCCACAGATAGAGAACCAGCTACTGAGAGTGAACTACCGCTGATAGTAGGTCCAGACACCGAGATGCTACCGGTGATGATTAGAGATGACACTTTGACAGTATCATAACCTGTAATGGTCACTGGACCGACTGTATCTGGAGTGTCGTTAGTGGTGATGAAAGCAAACTGAGAGTTAGAGACGTCATAAATGAGACCTTTATTGACACCTCCAGCGCCTGGATTTTCCATCAGAATTCCGAGATCCTGAGTCGGATTGACGTTGTTAAGACCGATGTTGATGATAGGGTCGGCGACGTCGATAGTGCTGATGTAAGTGATACTAGTTGCTGTAATGTTACCAGTGACTTCAAGATCGTCTCTAATCTTGACTCGACTCTCAAAGGTAACTTGTCCAGCGACGCTGAGAACACTCGATAGTGTAACTGGATCTTTGACGCTGAGTTGACCTTTGATTAGAGCATTCTGGTTGACTGAGAGAGTGTCGCTTAAATAGACTGGTCCTTGTACCGAAAGAGAGCTTCCAAAAGCTGTCGAACCGACCATGTATAAACTAGAGTCGATACGAGTGTTCCCACCGATTCTAACATCTTGAGCCACACTGAGTGTACTGTAGAGAATAACACGGTCACTGACATCTAGAGTGTTACTCATGATGGTCTCACCAGTGATCTTAAAGATACCAGCAAAGTCGATCGCGACACCGACAGATAGTTGACTCTCAATAATCAGATGGTTTCGTACTCTAGCGTAGTCAAAAGCGGTTTCGATAGAACGCGTTCCCATAGGGTATTTGCTAGTCATTTTAGAGACCAGGAATTTTTGAAAGCAAAGTCACTGTTATTATGATAACAGTATTCTAGTGTCTGAGTTACTTCTTGTTCTTGGTTTCTTCTGTCATGAAGTGAGAACAGATTCCCATCGCCGTGAGCTCCTGTGAGAGTAGCTTGTAGGCATAGGTGAAGCTCACAGTGTTGATCTTTGTCTTACCACACAGCTTACAGACATCATGTGTGAGAACACGACACTTCTTACATTCTGGATTCTCGTGTCCAGACTTGCACCGGTCACACACGTGATATGTAGTCTCCTGTACTACAGTTCCGATGATTCCACACTTGGAACAGAGTTCAACCTTGTACTCATCTGACATGTTCTTGAACCGGTCCAGAACTAGCTTTGCTGCTCCAGAACCGAGCAGACAGTCACGTTCCATCTCACCAAGACGCAGACCACCATCGCGAGAACGACCCTCAACCGGCTGACGAGTGAGAGCTGTAAGCGGACCACGAGAACGAGCCTGAATCTTGTCCTTGACCATATGCTTGAGACGCTGATAGTGGACAGGTCCCATAAACACTGTTCCTGTCAACATCTCACCAGTCATCCCATTGACCAGCCGAACCTCACTCTCACGCTGTCGACCATGTGAGTGAAGACGATTCTGAATGTCCTCAAGAACTGACTTAGAGATAGAAGGATGAAACGCGTCAAAAGCAGTCCCGTTTCCAAACTCACCTTCAATCAGACAGAGCTTGCCGAGGACTGCCTCGATAAGCATTGCAATGGTCATACGACTCGGAATCGCCTGAGGGTTCAAAATGATGTCAGGAACCATCCCAGTCTTCGGATCGAATGGCATGTCAATCTGGTCCATAATTCGACCGATAACACCCTTCTGACCGTGTCGAGCTGCAAACTTGTCACCCACAACTGGTTGTCGCACTTCACGTGTGATCACTTTTGCGACCAGACCATCTGTCGGGTTCGTCGTCATGATAACCTGATCTACAATGATTGTCTGTTCTGGAATGCACCGAATACGAGTACAGTTAGCCAGCTCCGGCTCGCCGATGATGATATCTCCATTCTTGAGTCGTGTACCGACAGCAGGTAGACCGTACTCGTCCAGATACGTATAGTTGTGCTTCAACGGGTTTTCGCACTTACCATCTGGCTTATACCTAGGAGCCGTCTTGTTTCGCTTAGTGTAACAGTGTCGAATCACCGACCGGAAAAGACCTCGTTCAAGAGCTTCCCGACAGAAGATAAGACTGTCCTCCTGATTGTAACCAGTATAGTTCATAATTGCAATGTTGACGTTGTAACCAGCTGGCAACTTGTCACCTCCCAGAATCGACATCACATCTGAAGCTACCAGAGGACGTTGTCCAAACGTAACGTGCTGTGCGTTGTCAGTTCGAAGAAGGTAAGCTGTTGAGTTCATGCCAGCTGCCTGCTTACACATAGCAGACTGATATACGTTACGGGGAGACTGGTTGTGGTCTGGAAGAGGAATCGTGCTTGCAGAGACACCTAGAATCAACGCCGCGTGAACCTCGCAGTGAGTGGTCTCCTCTGTAACTTCATCTGGTGTCTGTGCAATGAGATAGTACTCCTGCTCAGCCGCGTCAACAAACTCGACCATTCCAGTTCGAACTAGAGCTGTGATCGACTCTCCTTCCTTCAGGAACTCATTGACAGTCTTCTCATCAACCAGAAGACGACCCTTCTCAACCACAAAAAGAGGTCGCATGATCCTACCCTGATTCGTGCGAATTTCAACTTCTCGCAGCACTGGATTGTAAAACACGCATGTGTAAGGTGAGATTACAGACTTGAGCTTGAGACCTCGAAGATGCTCATATAGAGCCTTTCCGTCAGCTACAGAACCGACCGGAGAACCGTTCACTAGAATGATGTCCTGACCGATAACATACTTGCCAAGGTAAGTCTCCAGATGAGTCAAAATCGGATGGTAAGACTCTTCCAAAGTCACCTTTGCAGTGAGAGCTAGATTAGTCACCAGACCACAAGACTTACCTTCCGGAGTCTCTGAAGGACACTTGATACCCAGATTAGACTGATGAAGCTCACGCTGCTTTGTCTGCTTGCCACCCTTGTTTGTAGGGACTGAAACAACGCGCATGTTAGCTGTAGCCGGGTTTCCATACACAGTACGAGGCTGACAGACACCGACACCAACAGCACTCTCAGATCCTGTTGACCAGTCACCTGTTGACATCGCACGCAGGATATTCCGCGTGATCGCGTCGTGTTCAATGCGGCTAATCGGATCAACACGGTGTACTGTTGTCGGAAGCTTCTGCTTGCTGTTCTTACCACCACCCATATAGTGAAGTGTAATGTTGCTACACATGTGGCGCAGGTAACGAGAGATGATCTGATACATGAGCGGACCAGCAGTCTCCAGACGCTTGTTAGCTGCGTTGTCGCGATCAGAGTAGTCTGTAACACCTAGATAAGTACAGAAGAGAGCATGAGTCATCCTCCAGAGCTCCACACCGATGTCCTCATACTTGCCGATAACATGAGGCATGAAACTAGTCAGAAAACGCTCCACAGTCCAGTTCTCCTCCAGATAGTTCTCAAGAGGCTCATACAGTGCTTCAATCATGTTAGACTCGAGCAGCACAGACAGTTCATAAGACCGGTCAAAACCGAGCTTGTCTACCCACGAGAAACTGTTCAGGAAACTAGCCAGAGTCTCCATCTCGATACCGAGAGCCTTGAGCAGAATACAGAGTGGAACTGTGCTCTTAAGACCTTCAGCCTTAACACGAAGAATATGACCATCCCGATACAGATGCAGAATAACCACCTTCTGAGTGTTATAATTCTCCATTCGAGAACGAAGCTCACACTGCATCAGAATGTTCGTCTTGGCGCTCGGAAAGACCAGACACAGTCCCATCCCAACTTTCTCCTGTGAGATGATAACACGCTCAATACCACGCACAATGAAGTAACCACCCTCATCATAATCACACTCATTCTTGTCAGGCTTGTTCTGAGTGTTACAGTAGAGACTGCGAACCATCACCGGCAGTGTGAACAGAGTCTGATTGTTCACTGTAATCACATCAACCACATCGTTGACTGTCTTCTGAATGATAGCAGTTGCTGTCACAGTTGAAGCGTAAGTGAGACCACTCTGACGACACTCAGAAGGAGATGTCTCGTGAAACTGACCAGACTCCCAACGTCCTGGTTTGCTCACCAACGGGTCACGAAAGTACATCTCAACAGTCCCATCTTCAGCTCGAATTGTGACTCGAAGAGAAGCCAATAGTGTCTTAAGACCATGTGTCACAAAATCGTTGAACGAGTCGATCTGATGACTCACCGTCCCACACTCACGTCGAAACAGCTCGAAGACACGCATTCCAAGAGACATGCCAGATACGTCATCTCCCTTGAAATAGATAGGTTTGCCATTGATGGTCGGAACAGGAACGCGAGAGACCTCAAAAGTCTTGACATCCTCAACCTCACTGAAAGTCACCTTCTCAGTCTTCTTAGCCGCGTTCTTAGTCACCTTCTTAACCATGTTCAGAGTCAACACCAAACGGTTGTAACTTATACAACTGATCTTTACTTTCACTTTTCTCAACTCACTTTCAGACTGTCTTCAATACAAAAATGGAAGATATAGTTAGACAGACAAAACCTTGGGATGAGTCAATTATGAAGCTATCAGAGGAGAGGTTCCGGTTTGAAAAGAAGGTACCTTGGAGTGCTGCCTGTAAACAAGTTCTCTTCTCAGCTGGGAAATACTGGTCTCTAGCCACCTACGCTGACTTGGTTGAAATCGAGAAGTTCTTCACAGTCAACCAGAACCTCTACAGGTACGTCTTTGAAAAGACACCTCTCGAGACCGTTGTAAAAACACATCACTTCAAATACATTGAAGAGCTCGCTTGGAAGATCCCATATGGTTTATACAGGAAAGTTACCGATACCGTCACCGTTGACGATATGGATTACATACGTTATTTTGGATGGATCCGATGGTGTTGTAAGAAACTAATGATAACTAACGATTTCCACCTCATTGGAGAAATCAATGAGATTCCAGTCAAATACGAGTACATCAAAAAGGATGAGGTCAAGAGACTACTCTCAATATCAAGTACCTCACTGATAGATGTGGTCAACCAGATCGAGTATGAAGACTATGAGACAGTCCTATGTGATGAGAAAAGTATTGCCTGTATGAGGGTTGGTCCAGTCTCAGGACAAGAAAGTTCCTGGTACTTACAACATCGAGACTACATTGACCGTTTCGGATGGTTTGAATGGTGTGCCTATATTCTAGCTAAGGAATATGACATCTTTATGTCTCAGGCAGACACTAACTTCTTCATCGAAGCTCCCAGTCGACTCCTCTCGAGAGGATAGATCTGTAAAAAGTTACAGATTTAACGGAAGAAGACATGTTGTGAGATCTCTTCTAAATTGAGTCTTTTTTGTGGGTCGACCTCTAACATTCTAGAGAGCAAGTCGATAAGAGATGGATCAAAAGATGGAGGAAAAAAGACCTGTTCTGTGGTAGCGATTCGAGCGTGAACTTCCGGCTCTTTTGGATGGGTCTTTCGGTATTGTGACATAAGTGTAAGTTGCTGTTGAGAAGGACTGTACAGTTCCCACGGGACCTTTCCAGTAGCGATGTAGATAAAGCAGATTCCTAGTGACCAAACGTCAACTAGTTTAGGATTGTAGTCAACACCTTTGAGAACCTCTGGTGGAATAAAGTTAGGTGTCCCAACTAGCTCGTTGAGTAGTTGACTCTTGGTCGAGGTCTCAAAGTCTATAAGTCTAAGTTGGTTGGTTGATTGAAGGTTAACAACATTCTCAGGTTTCAAATCCATATGGGCATATCCAACATTGTGTAGTTTCAAGACTTGTTCAGTAAGCGACTTCATCAACTGTTTTGTGAAGTCTCGATGCGAGAGTTTCTTTTGAATGAGCTTAGTTAGATCACCTGCACACAACTCCATAATAATGTATCCAACCTTCCTTTTTTCATCGTAGAGACTGTCACGTATAGATGGCATAATCTCAGGTACCTTCTGTAATAACTCGTTGACAACTTCGACCTCACGTCGACTGGTCATCTTGTAGATAACACGGTCACCCAAACGAAGGTCTTTGGCTATGTACACATTACACTTTGGGAACTTCCATATGATCTCATACCTATCCATATTTTAGATATGGAATACATTAGTCGTACATTGAGTGGTCTGTCTGATTCCACAGAATCGAGACTATCCGCTCAGAGAGTTTGAAAGGATACGTCATCTTCGACAGCTCCTTAGGTACTATCTCATGGTCAAGACCAATAACACTATAGAGTCTCAGTTTCTTGAGAATCGTCTCAAGAATACGAAGACATGATCGAAGACCAGAATCACTATAGTTATCGCTCATTCGAACAATGTACTGGAGAACACTCTTTGGTACAGTGACTGGAAGGTCAAGATCATAGACCATTCGAGGAAGCTTAAACTGCTGCAGAATATGGACCTTCTCATCTGTAGTAGGCGCGTCAACTCGGACCACTAGAATCCGGTCTAGAATGTACTTCTCGAGAGACTCAGTTGAGTTCATCGACATCGCAAACATCACATTTGACACGTCTAGAGGTACAGCCAGGTGGTTATCTTCAAAGTGGCTCTGAGTAGGGTCGAGGAGTTCCGAGATCACACCAGACAGGTTGTCATGATTTGACATCTTGTCAAGCTCATCAAAGAGGATGATCGGATTTAGACATCCAGTAGTATGAAAAGCCTCTGCAATCTTGCCTGGTCCTGAACCGACATATACACGTGTCGACCCCTTAAGTTGACTCACATCGGTACCTGGAACCGAGACCTTGTAGACAGGTCGGTTGAGTGCTTTTCCGAGTGCCTGGAGAAGACTTGTCTTGCCGACGCCAGGAGGTCCAACTAGAGCTACACAACACTTCTGACCAGTCAGAGTCTCTAGATTTGACATGAAAACAGACTTTGCTTCTTCCATCCCATAGACCTCTTCTTTGAGGACTTTATAGGTTCTCCGATAGAGTGTCTGGAGAGGTTCATGTGGTAGACTTGTCTTAGTCACCGGTAGCGACAACGAGTATCTAATAGCGTTGAAAGACTTTTCGCGGTCCTCTTCATTCTGATAGAGAGCCATCTGAAACTGACGTAATAGAAGTGAACGAATCTTCTCGTCTGGATATGAGGTGATATCGCGTCGAAGCTCACAACCACGAGCCCGTGCTAGAGAAAGTAGTTTTCTCAATAGTTCTGTATGCTCTACAGTGTAGGGTTCTAGTTCTAGTAGAGTCAAAATCTCACTGGCCAGTTCAGGCATCTCTTCGATGGTAGGAAACCCTTCCTGAAGGTTACGAAAGTCTTGACTCAACTTGTCAGTACTAGACTCGTTCGAAACATAACTGGAGACAGGACCGGTAGGAACACCTCGATTAAGGTAGAAACTGACACGTCTAAGGAGAGACAGTTTCTCGTCTTCATCTTTAGTTTCCAACATTCGATGGTAAAGTCTCACTAGATTAGTGACAAGATAGACTGGAAATCCAGACAGTAGAATCTGCTCTTCGGTCACGTTTTGACTAGTCTCATAATGATCACACTCCTTGAGTAGTTTCGACACAGTCTTGTCCTTGCGATAGACTCGAGAAAGTTCTGACCAGATGTTATCAACATGTCGGCGCTTCTCGTTCGAGTCTTCAACAATGAAATCATCCAGATCATGACGTGGCATTTGAAACACTATAGAAACACTCTTTCATTTGAAAACCGGGTTCTCATAGAAATGTACTCGACAACACATGAAGAGGCTGAAGATATCGTCGACAAGTGTGAGTCAACATACTATGTTTGCAAATGTATCCATTTGAATTATCGGAATTATCGACTAAATGATGAAAACAATTCAAATGGTGAATGTGAGATTCACATCTTTCCAAACATTAAACTGTACGGTTCTTCAATTTACAAGACTGTTCTTAGGACATCTTGGAAGGTCTTTACTCGAAAGAATTTTGACTATGGAGAGGATACTGATCATCGTGGGAGACCTTACATCTGGTACCATGTCCAGGTCGCAGCTCTTTCCGAGAAGTTGACACAACTTAACACACTCCTTGCAGAGATCTCGCCAAAACCTCTTAACGAGAGCGAGATGTCAACTGAAGAAATCTACACTGAAATTGAGACTCTGGCAAGGTATGGAAAAGTCTGTGCAAAAATCATCGATCTAGTCGGAGAACTGAGAAAAAGGAATCTTGAACATGAGGAACCTTTCGGCATCTAAATCCATATTTTACATATGGAACTACTTAGTCTTCTTCGGCTTCTTGACCTTCTCAATCTTCTCATCAGACTTCTCAACTTCCTTCTCTACAGGAACCTTCTTCGGCTTCTTCGGCTTCTCAATCTTCTCATCAGACTTCTCAACTTCCTTCTCTACAGGAACCTTCTTCGGCTTCTTCGGCTTCTCAATCTTCTCATCAGACTTCTCAACTTCCTTCTCTACAAGAACCTTCTTACGCCAGGTCTTGATTGACTGTTTCGGGACCTCTTCAGAGTCTGAGTCGTTGAAGGGTACTGAGTGTGGCATAATGTTAGCCAGATGGTCAACTGATGTCATCATGATGTTACGACAGCAGTCACGTGTTAGACCGAGACTGTCTAGAGCTTCCTTGCGTGTGATACCAGATTCAATCTTCTCAGCATAGGTCTCCTCAAAACAGGCTAGGACCTTACCACACGTGAAACATCGAACTGGAACCGACATTCTATTCAGTCAGAGTAGACTGTGATTGATACCATGAGCGTGAGTTTTCACTTCAGACGAGCATGATGGTTCCACTTATAGACGATCAGAAGTGCAATGATTGAGACACCGATAGCGTAGGTGATTGCGACTCGGACAGTGTCTTTCTCGTTGTAGAAGTTCTCGGCTAGAACTCGAAAGAAACCACCCCATGCGATAGCAACTGTATATAGAAAGACGATGATGACAATCTTGATTATAGAGATACGAAAGACGTCGTATTCACCAGCATCTTTTGGGAGCTCTTCTGGGTGGATAGTCACTCGTTTGATGTTAGATCGATCCATTTTAGAGACGACACTTTTTTGTGGAGTTCATAGACCGTAGAGTCGTTAATGATGGTTTCATCAACGTTAAAGTCTCCATGTTCAGAGACATGTTCTGAAGGTTCAAGACCTGGTCTAACCACTCGAATGATGACACCTCCTAGGCTTCGAATAAGTGAGACTTCATTGTCAAATCTAACGTCAGTGATGACAACATTTCCAGGTTCAAGACTGAGTCTTTGTCTCATATTCAAACACCACAGGTCCTCTCCGACACCTAGAAAAGGTCCTATCCTGTCACGAACAATCTCAGTTCCGATGTAGGTAAAAACCTGTCTGGGAGTCACTCTCCAGAACGTATCAGGCTCTTCCTTGAGGTCGCCATGTAACTGTCGCTCAGTAAAGTTAAAAAGGTGTCTACAGACCTCTTTCAGAGGGTCGGCGAAAGCGAGTCTTTTCCAACCTCTTTCGACTAGAAAGTGAGCAGCAGTGTCCTTACCAGAACCCTTAAGACCTGTGAAACCAATCAGCATTTTTACAACATGTGCAAAAAATATCACATGCATAAAATGTCAACGTTTGATGATTTCTTTGAAGAGTCTCTCGGTACCTCATCACCGTCATCTGCGCAGCCCACTGGCGATGTTGTAGAGACAGGCAAGAAGATCGTCCGCTCAGTGACAGGTTTCTTCCAGAACCTTGGTTCAGCGACGATGGTTGGCCTGGTCCTGTTGGTGCTTCTAGTCCTCTACAAGTACTCACTCTACACTCGCATCCAGAACCTCAAGAAGTCAGGTGATATCAACCAGCTAGCTATGGCTAGTCTCCAGCTGATGACAGCTGTGACCGCGGCTGTTGTTCTCATCATCGTCACACTCGGTGCCCAGTTCCTGTCTAACCAAGGTCACAAGTACCTGGCCTGGATCGCTCTTCTCTCACCTGTTATCCTGACAGCGGCGACAGCTCTCGGTATGGCTATCGGCTACCGCGTCACACTCTGGTCTCTTGGAGGTGACGAACGCTACGTCCCACAGACATCTGAGGTTGCTAACTACATCTTCCTTAACGAGACGCCTTCATCAACTGTCATCCACAACTACAGAAACACTGACGAGAGTCGCGTCCGCTCAGGAAACTTGCAACCGGTTGCACTTGAAGGTGTCACATTCTAAACTCAAAAGTCATAGAATATATAAATGGTCAATTTATATATCGCAACTACCGGTAATGATTCAACTGGAAATGGTACTCAAGGTAGTCCTTATTTGACTCTTTCACAGGCTATCTCAGTAGCCTCGAATGGAGACGTTATCAAGGTCGAATCTGGTACCTATACTAGTGCTTCTGGTATCACTGTCTCTAAAGAGGTAACTATTGAAGCTGTCAACCCAGCAAGCAAGCCTCGTTTTGAGATCACTACAGCTGCTAACGCTACTGCTATCAATGTGACCTCTTCTCTAACGTCACCTTTAACAATCTAGAGATTGCTCATCTAGGCAGCTTCAGCTCTAATGATACTGCTATCAATGTCTCTCCTGGAGGGACTGGTGTTTATCCAGATGGTGGTGTTCCAGTCACAGAGAACGTCACCGTTACAAACTGTCAAATCGAGTATTCAAAGTTCGGTGTTAACAGCAAGGCTAAATCTCTATCAGTTACCAACTGTACTCTACATTCGAGGGTCTCAACAACAGCTCGAGCTATCGGTCTGTACAGTCAAAACGGGACTGTAACTATCACTGGAAACTCATTCACATCATCTGGAAATCTTGCTATTGAAGCTGTTCATATCAACTACGCTACTAACGATAGTTACCTCAATGAGAGAAATGGTACTCTCACTATCTCAAACAACACTATGAATATAGCTAGTTCTAGACGTTTTGTCTTCTTCGAAGTCGGAGCCGAGATAGCTAAAGATGGAGACTCTCTCACTATGAACATCAACAATAACACCTTCGGTTCAACCACTCGTTCACTCCTAATCATGAGTCCTAGTAGCAATGACTTCCTCAAATTCCACACTCGTATCAACGTCAAGAATAATACAGTCGTCACGCAGTCTCAAGGTCTGGTTCTTCTAGCAACTGACTTCAGTCCGCTAAGTTCAAACTGGAGCTCAATATACACTACTAATTTCCCTATCTTTGACATCTCTGGAAATACCGTCACCAACAACGACACTATCAACACTACCGCCTATGGTTCTATCGAAGGTAAAATAGCCTACTCGCCACTTGCCGCTACCGTTCCAGGAAACCTCTCTAGCATCCTCTTTGCTGGAGAAGTCGCTCCTACAATCACCGGTTTTGGCAACCTTACAAAGACCTTCGGAGACAGTAGTTTCTCGTTGTCAGATCCGACTTCGAATAGTGCTGGTAGTTTCTCCTACTCGAGTAGCAATACAAGCGTAGCTACAGTAGCCTCTAATGTGGT
>Ga0172367_10006262_pt1 | contig 14055 bp, 7 predicted proteins | sample Lak10m_FD_114542 | JGI IMG/M metagenome (GOLD analysis project Ga0172367, IMG submission 114542) | Freshwater microbial communities from Kabuno Bay, South-Kivu, Congo - kab_022012_10m | ecosystem: Environmental > Aquatic > Freshwater > Lake | place: Democratic Republic of the Congo: South-Kivu... | reverse complement strand
TGTTGCCCATGATGTTGGAACATTATCAAGATTTTTGAAGAATTGTGCGAATGTTACCGTATCGCTCAATGTTCCATCATCTTGTACATGTGCAGTGGAAATTGGATTGCCTGTACCATCCACATTATCATAGAGCAATACAAAAGTCTTTTGTGCCAATCCACTTTGTGAATCATAAATTCCCGTTGCATCCCCTGCACCTGTTCCAAGATTGATTGGAGTTGTGAAGCTTGTTGTATGTATTGTATCCGCTTGATAGCCAATGATTGGATGATCATTCATGATGACTCTCCAATACATCGTTGCATTCGCAGCGAAAGCAGCATTGCTCGTTGGAACCAAATTCAACCAAATAACTCTGGATGTTTCATTCGGACCGGTAATGAATGTTGAGTTTGTTGCTGGGCTTGCAGTAGATGCAAGCGTTCTATTGAAACTGTACAAATATGTACCGGTTGTGGCATCATAATGATAATTATTACCACCGCCGATTGTTGCTGATGGTGCACTTGACGTCACAGCACCGGTGATATAGCGATACTGCGTATTCGGTAATAGATTATCAAACTTCACTAATGCAAATGTTGGAACGCGATTATTTGCAACATTTGATTTAATGAATCTCGGAACAATCATTTCTGTCATCGTCATGGCAGGTGCCACTTGTACAGTATGATTGATAGGAGGGAGATTTGAACCGGTAATCGTAAATGTATATGTACCTACTTGAGAGAATCGTATATCATTGAATGATGCAATGCCATTTGCGAATGGTCTGGACAATGTTCCTGTAACAATTCCTGGTCCACCGGTTTGAGCAATTGTTACTGTTCCCAAATACCCAGCATCAACAGTTGCATCTGGCTTTACAGCACTAATTGTGAATGGACGAAGCGGTTTATTGACATGTACTTTAGAAACAAGATCTGTGGCTGTAATTGCTGTAGCACCCTGCACAACATTGAATGGAGCGCTGATGGCATCAGTAAGTGCCATTCCGCTTGTCACACTCGCCTTGATTTGAACACCATTTTCAACAGTGCCATAGCGCACACCGGTTACGGTGACTGAGTTTTGGCCGGCGGGAATTGTTCCTGTAATAGTCCCGGTTAATTGTCCATTACCAGTTTGAACATTCAGAGAAAAGTCTGTGCTTTGAGTTACATTTCCACTTAGTCCGGCATTATCCTGTGCTTGAACAAGTACACTAAATGGACTAGTTGATGAAACCGTTGAAGGAGTAATGGATGGAATTGCAAGCTTTGTGGGTACAATGTTTGCTGCCTGACTTGTGATGGAAATATCGTCTAATCTTACTTGGGGACGAGATCCTCCACCTGTACCAAGATAGTAGAATTTCCAACGAACATAAACCAATGCTTGATTCTCAATGGCAGGTGGCAAAGCGATATTGGAATATGTTTCAACAGGATGTAATGGGTTTTTACCGGTTGTAATATATTCTACAGGATTTCCCAAACCATCAACGACGTTAGTCCATGTATTACCCGGAATGAGATATTGTAATCGAATACCCCATTCTCTTCTTGGAGGAGTGGGAGCAGAACCATTCCATGCAGTAAATTGAGCAGAAAAGTTAACTCTGATAGCACTTCTGTTTACTGTATTCAAAGCCACCACTGCCATTCCGACGGATTGAGTTGCACTGGAATTAACGAATTCAATTCCATTAGCTCCAAGACCATTGATTTTAATACCACTAGATTGAGCATAACTCAAAGTATAGTTCAAACTCTCCTGGCTAGCCAGGACTCCATCGACAATTCCATATCTATGAAATATCATACTCGGTGGATAAGTACCAGCCGCATTTGTACTAGCCCAATCTGTAAATGTGTATGGACCTGACCCAAGATTATGAGCAGTCGGATAGGTAAGCTGAGCAAGTGCGGTCAATCCGGACATGCAAAGCAAAAAACAAAGAAGGAGAAGCCTTTTCATGGGTTTCCTGATCATATATCTGTAAAATGTATTTAATCGTATGAAAAATGGGGAATTACCCCAAATTTTGAATTGACAAAAATAGTAAAAATGAACCCCAAATTCATGTGACAAACCGAACATAAACAAAATTTATTCCCCCAATCTTTTCCACCATTGTGGATAAGTTATCCATCTATGTGAATCATGCAATGTTTGGCTTGATTATCATCCCTGATACTGAGAATGTAAATTCCAGGTAATAGGCGTTTTATGTTGATATTCGCCATATTTATACCACTTTCGAGTTCAGAATGTGATATTTCCCTGCCTGTTAGATCCATCATTCGTATTTCAGCATTCCTCGTAAACCAGCTAAGTGGTATATGCAATGCATTTCCTGACATGACTGAATATGACTCAATTGCATGCTTTTCTTTCACGGAAACCGGCTTTCCATATGTGATCGTGGCATATCCTTTTCCTTTCATGGAAATGGTCTGCTGTGTCCATCCATTGATATTTCCTTGCACATCTTGTATAACATATCCTTCGCTCTCTGCATAAGGCACGAGGGCCAAAACATCATGGGTGATAGTACAGGAATCTCCTGCATACAGAATAAAACCTTGTTCAATCGCAGAGATTGCCAATGTAGCTTTTGCGTTTGATGCAATGATCTCTGTATTGGATTCCACATTCACAAAACGGCTTGCATCATGCATAAAAAGGGCAAAATCTGTTTCATTGGGTCCTTGCCAAAGACCAGCACATTGTGCATCTGTTCTCGCTTGAAAGCCAATATCAGCCCTACTCCATCCTGTGATTTCTCTCAAATTTGTATCAGTTCTCGCAATGAACATCGCACCACTTTGAGGAGTATAATCGAATGCAATGCCGAGTGTGGAAGCATCTTTTGTGACCAGTGAAGGCACAATAGAACTCATTGAATTTCTTGCTCTTGGGATCAGCAACCCGGCAAAGATTGCTGAATTTGTAGGTTTAGTATGCGTACGCAATGCCGTGTGAATTCCGGTTTTTCGATAACCTTCTTCATGCACCGATGAATCTGCAGTGAATGTTTCAAGTGGAATTGCGGACCAAAATCCATCCACTCGAGCGGAATCTCTTTCCCAAGAAATCGTGGTGCTCGGCCCACTATTTTGCCAATATGCTAATCCTGTTTGCTCATTTCCATTGATGAGTCCATTGCCATGAACTTGATGTGAAAATGAAGTAGGATTTTGAGCGTTGCATTGATCTATATTCAAAAAGACACTATCTGCAATCCCGAAATAGTGTCTTTTGATTTGCGCACCCAAATAGGATGTTTCAACCAATGTATAATCCAAACCGGGGATGGAGAAATGCTCTCTGACAAATGCATCTGCCCCACCGGGCTGAAGTGGTGCGCCATTTGGCGGACCCTGTCCATTCACCAAAATCACATTATGCTGTTGTGCATTGCCAACTTGATCACGCATGGAATACTGCAAATACCCCGGATCGAGCACAATTGGAATACCATGAGTCCATAGCATAAAGGAAGTCATGTCAGACTGAGAATGTCCTGCCCCTGCTGTGCGCGCATTTCCATTCTTGGCGATGACATGTCCATACCACTCCGGCTTTCGAAACACCACTGCACCGGCATCCTCATTCACCATGAGTTCATGTGTAAATGTCAACTTCGCGGGTGTGAGCGAAGCGCAATAATTTGCACGCATGTCCACCGTTGAATTAAGCTGAGATGCGAGATCCGCGGGAGGAAATGGATAGACACTATTCGAATCTCCCGTCAAAGCAAGTTCAGGAAAACCCATGCCGAAAAAGGTATCACCGAGTGCCGGATATGTGCCATCTGGTTGTAAAATCGAGGTGAACCACTTCGTACATTCCATGAATCGAAGATCATGATAAGGATGTCGAATCGACTTTTGATTTATGCGAAATACCGTGTCGCGATTCACATGATGCAATGCGCGGAAAAATGGGAGCATATTCAGCATTGCATAACGATAATAATGAGGACCCTCCGCATACCCCGTTTTGCCATCTCTGCTTGATTGCGCTTGATTGCCCGTGAACATGATATCATCGATTGCATTGAGTGCGGTATTCAGCCAAAAGATGGGTTGATCTTCAGGAATCAAACTTTTATAATCTCTCAAAATCACACCTGCCATACCGATTGCGCCGGCTGTCATGAGCGCATGATTATTGCGAACTGTTCCGAAAAAAGTCAAACCAAAAATGGATTTCGTGGCTTCTCTATGAAAAGTGATGGCAAACAGTGCGAGTCGCTTTTCGATGGAATCCAATGTTGAAACTGAAATCTCGGGTATCCCACGAAGTAGATCATAAGCCGAGAGTAGGTCAATGAATTCTTTGGAATGCCATTGCCAATCTTCATAAGCATTTGGAGAAGTGATGGAGAGTTGCGGTATGGAAGTTTGACATTCCCGAAGAATACTCAAACTTTTATTGATGAGAATTTCTCTTTCTTGCAGTGACAATTCACCGAGAGTATCACCAATTTTTGTGCGATTCAGATATGCGATAAATGCAGAGTTTTTTGCTAGTCCCGCGCGCACTCTTCGATCAGCAGTAGTTTGATTTCCCGCCGGTATTCCCTGTTTTGCAGATGCATGAATACCTGCAATCAGCGAAGCATATTCATGTTTTGTGCGCAATTCTTCACATTCTGAAGAAGTGATGATCCCAAATGGTCTTTGTTGCGCTTGAATAGAGAGAATCGCAAACAGAAAAAGGAACAAATATCTCATCGCTTCATCCTGATATAGCGAATCATGATGGTTGTGAAAATGGTTGTGATGATTCCATACACAAATCCGGTGAATACAGAAAGCAAGATATAGCTATTCAATGTGAAGTGAGTATCTACAACTTCCGCTTTCATACCTTCTTTGATTGCAAAAGCTCGCACATTCTCGAAATAGTCAGGAGTGATGATTGTATGAATAAAGAATTGCATGACAGGGGTTAATGCAGTGATAATCATTGTAATGCCGAGTCCGGACATAAAACCCTGTTTGAAATTCATCTCACCACCAAGCAATGTTTGCTTTTGATACATGGCAACAGCATACAGCAAGATTGATGGAATTGCGAAATAATTGGTGTAGAAAGCATGATCGGCAATATGTACATCATGTAAACCAGCAAGTTTTTCCCCAAGCATCCATAGTATATTCAATCCTGAAAACATCAAGGCAAACTTGATTTCATGATAATATGTCGTAAAGAGTGCATTAAAAGCATTCATGGGATTTTTGTGTCATAAGTTTTACTTGAATTCAAGATACGGAAGATTAAAGACAATTATTAAGAAATGCTTTCATGGCTTAGCTCATAAACTGTTCGTCGAGCGAAGCCGAGACGAGAACACCGGCGTATATACCTCTTCTTCGCTTGTAGTACAATCCAAAACGCAATTCCCCTCGGACGAGGGGTGGATGAAGGCGGGGGTGGGACCGTTACTATGATACTGCCCAAATGGGGCTGCTAGTGAAATTCCCCCTCGGACGAGGGGAATTTCATGTTGAATTGTACCCGGAGCGAATACTTGTTTGTACCCCGAGCGGAGCCGAGGTTGTACCCCGAGCGGAGCCGAGGGGGACATATTCACATAAGACTCTCGTCTCGGCTTCGCTCGACGAACAGTTTCAGCCGAGGTTGTACCCCGAGCGGAGCTGAGGGGGACATTCTACATTTTCACAGCATTCATCGCACTCATCACAACCGCCGGAGTTCCTTGTCCCGGAAAAGAAGTATCACCGATCACTGCATAGTTTTTGATGGAGGTGATATTTTTTGGGAGATTAAATAAACCGAGTTCGACTGAATGTGGAAGTCCTCCCACATATCCTTGATGCCTTCCGGTATAGTGTTCAAATGTAATTGGTGTGCCGGCATCCACATACTGTTTTTCGAGCAATGCAACATGTGGAAATACGCGATTGAATTCCGAAAGGATAAAAGACAATGTCTCTTCTTTTTTTCGAGCATAGTCTTCTTCACTCAATCCATACCATTGCGATGCTTCTGTATGCGTGGAAATTGTGATCGTACTCCACCCATCGGGTGCTTTGACTGAATCTTCACTGGGAGACCAAGTAACAAAGAAAGAATCGCCTTCGCAATGTGGAATTCTCGATGTGGTATGCACTTGCGCATATGGCGATGCGGGATGATGCTCTGTTTCTATCGCAAAGTAGGCGGTGAATGCTCCCCACGCTTTTGTGAATGTATAGGCATATTGCTCAGCAAGATTACCAATTGCATTTCCTTTTGCGATCTTCTTCATATTCCAAATCGGAATGCTATTGTATAAATGCTTGGATTGATATTCATTCCCTTTTGCAGTCTTCACGATGAATGAATCATCATGCTGAATATCAATCGACTCCACAGATTCCTTCAAGATGATTATCCCGCCATTAGTGCGAATATATTCCGCCAATAATTGAGCGGGTTTTGTGATTCCACCAATGGGATAGTAGGTGTCTGCAGGATAGGCAAGTCCCATCGCACCTGTCACAATAGGTGCTGTATCGCTGAAACTCTGCGTTGAAATAAGCAATTGCTCATTGATGAATTTCTTAAAGAGTACATTACTCTTCAATCCATGTTTTTCAATCAGCACATCCATCGGTCGAAACAAATCACGAAGCAGAGGCAATGCGGATAGATTCGATATTCTAGCTCCCATGTGTATGAGATCGCCTAGAGATTTCGGGGGAAATTCAGGATTACGATGGAGCACATCCCACATCTTTTCATCAATCGCATGAATCTCTCTCCATAATCCTTGTTGACCCTTCTTTCCAAAATGTGATTCAGCTTCCGCAATCCACATATCGAGATTAGCATGGCGAATAATCTGGTGATCATCCAGATGAATCACCATTCCGGGATCACAGTGCATGATATCAGGTTTGAGATTCAATTCTTGGAATAATCTTCCGAGTGGTTGATGCGGGCGAAGACCACTGAGGGTTGTTGCACCAACATCAAATGTATATCGCATGCGACGAAAAAAGGAAGCACATCCTCCGATTGCAGAATGTTTTTCAAGCAATATCACCTCTCTGCCTTGCTTTGCAAGCAATGCAGCCGTTGCCAATCCGGCATAACCGGCTCCGATAACTATAGCGTCTGTATTCATGTTGATTCCGTGTAAAGTGCACAAAACCCCACTTCCATGAAATGAAGTTCCTTTCAGACCATACCCAACAGATGCACGCTTCTTTGTATTTTTGCATATCTATTTCAGTACATAATACGGAAATTTCGATGGGAAGGATTTTTGAAAAGCGCAAGCATAAGATGTTTGCTCGTTTCGACAGAATGGCAAAAGCATTCACGAGAATTGGAAAAGAAATTGCAATCGCAGTAAAATTGGGTGGTTCGGATCCTGCAGGAAATCCAAGATTGCGTGCTGCAATGCAGGCGGCAAAGGCGAATAATATGCCCAAAGACCGAGTGGAAGCTGCGATTAAGAGAGCACTCGGAAAAGATGCTCTTGACTTGCAAGAAATCGTCTATGAAGCATATGGTCCACATGGCGTTGCCATCGTTATCGAAACTGCCACCGATAATCCCACTCGCACGGTTGCGAATATTCGCAGTTATCTCAATAAACATAATGGCTCACTCGCAACTTCCGGTGCTTTGGAATTTTTATTCCAGAGAAAAGGTGTATTCAAAGCATCTTTGGAAGGTAAATCCGCAGATGATCTTGAAATGTCTTTCATCGAATCCGGTGCTGATGATGTGGAGATAGATGAAATGGAAATCATTGCATATACCGACTTCAATAATTTCGTGCATATGCAAAGAGCGCTTGAAGAATTGACAATTGAAGTTACAACTGCTGAAATGCAACGCTTGCCGAATAATACCGTCACTCTCACTGAAGAACAGATGGATGAAGTACTGAAATTGATAGACAAAATCGAAGAAGATGAAGATGTGCAAAATGTCTATCACAATATTGCCTGATGAGCAATGCCCTCAGACATTGGATCTATGCTGCTCGCATGCGAATTTTACCCGCGAGCGCCATACCAACAATTGCAGGCATCATGCTTGCCGCGATTGATGGTGCATTCGATCTCTTTACGGCCACCATTACCGTGCTCAGCGCGATGATGCTCCAAACAACATCGAATTATCTTAATGATCTCTATGATTTCAAGAAAGGCGCAGATCTCAAAAGGATTGGTCCACCTCGCGCAGTAGCATCCGGCATGATCTCGGAATCAGCCATGATGAAGATGTCATGGATTATGTTTGCACTTACCTTTCTTATCGGACTCATCCTCGTGCAAAAAGCCGGTTGGCCGATTCTCTTCATCGGATTAGCATCATTGTGGGCAGCATTTGCATATACGGGCGGACCCTATCCTCTCGCATATCATGGTCTCGGTGAGGCCACTGCATTTGTGTTCTATGGACTCATCCCGGTCTGGGGCGCATATTATATTCAGTCGCCCGATTTCGCCTTCAGACCACAAGTGATTCTTACGGGCATCATCATGGGCTTATTTGCCGCCAAGATTTTACTCGTGAATAATATCCGTGATATCGAAACGGATCCAATTGCAGGTAAAATCACATTGGCCGTGATGCTTGGTGAGAAGAAGTCTCGATTCCTCTATGCCCTGCTCATGATACTCAGTTATGGATCGCTCTTTCTTCTTGCTCGCATGCAAGACAATGCAGTATATCTTATGCCGTGGATATTGCTTCCCTTTGCAGTATATCTCACAAGAGGCATACTCAAAACCGAGAAAGAGAAATTGAATCCTTATGTATTCAAAACCGCCATTCATCTCTTCGCATTCGGCATCTTACTCTGCATAGCGATGTATATTGGAATGCAGAAATGAATGTGCTCACACTAAGAAGCAAAATCGTTTTGCTTATGGCGAGCAGTTTGACTGTGATGTCTGTCTCTGCAATCTCTCCGGCATTACCCAAAATTGCCGAAGCATTCAAGTCAGTAGAGAATGCTGAATTTCTCGTCAAACTCATGCTCACCGTTCCTAGTTTGATCATTGCATTTTTTGCTCCGATAGCAGGAATGATCATTGATAAAGGACATCGTAAAATCCTCCTGATTATATCGCTAATCGTCTATGGCGTGATGGGAACGACGGGTCTCTATCTGGAAAGTCTCCAATATTTCATCATTGCCAGAGCATTCCTGGGAATCGGTGTTGCCGGTATCATGACATCGGCTCAAACCCTGATTGCAGACTATTATATGGGCGAAGAACGCAATCGCATGCTCGGTTTGCAAGGTACATTCATCTCATTCGGTGGAGTAATATTCGTTGCCCTGGCTGGATTTCTCGCACTCATGAGTTGGCGCTTTCCATTCTCATTATATGCACTCGCACTCATACTTGCTATTCCTGCATATTTCTTTATTCATGAGCCAAGCGTGCATCATGAAAAACAAGCATATCTCGACAATGCCGGCAAATCTGATTCAAATGAGATACAATATGGAAAACCGATTCACATTGCAGGTATCGGGCTGATCGTATTCACCGGTATGGTCTTTTTCTATGCAATCCCCACGCAATTACCCTTTCTACTTGCACTGCATGGAATTGATTCTCCTGCAAAAGCAGGTGCAGTAGTTTCTCTTGCGACATTGGCGGGAGGTTTTTCATCCTATGCCATGCCATATCTCAAACGATTGCATCACTTCTCCGGCTTGGGTGGAAGAGCATTCGCATCACTCTCGATTGGATTTTTAGGACTCTCTATTGCGAATTCATTTATCATCACAATACTCTTCGCATTATTTGCCGGTGCAGGCATCGGTTTACTTATGCCATCAATGAGACTCTGGGTGATTAGTATTGCCGCACCAACACTTCGTGGAAGATCCGTCGGGGTCATCACATCTTCACTCTATCTCGGACAATTTTTATCGCCCGTGCTTGCTCAACCGATTGTTGGAAATCATGGGATTATGACACTGTATACATTTATCGGCATCATTGCCGGATTGATTGCACTCTATTTACTCATGAAACAACAATAAATGCTTTCACATTATCTGGGGAATCAAGATGAAGGGTATCATACTTTACTTTGCACTGTCAATACTGATACTGCAATGTCAATCCTGCAAGAGCGAAAAGCCAAAAGAACAGATTCAAATTGAATCAATAAGTACAATCAATGACAGTATCCCACTTTTCATAGTAGGTACATATCTTCACGATCAGACTTCCATCAGCATGAATGAGATAATTCAAGGTGTGAGGTCCGGCAAAATCACGATAACAAGTGATATTCGAGATTTCGTAAAATCCAATTGGAATATTGATCAACCACGCATCCAATCATTAAAGGTTTGGAATGATCGCTCCCGAAATAATCTCATTCTCTTGAGTATTGATTCGCTTTCCAATAGATTCCTTCCTCTTGCAATTGATTCCATGGATTATTTCATGAATCCAAAAACCTATCCACTCTATGTGAAATCTGTGCATCCATTTTCATTCGAAAAACATGTCACGACTTATGTTCATACGGGCGTTACTGCACTGACAAGATCCACGGGATTGTATCTCGACAGAAATCCAATTGAGAAATATATCAAATATGTCAAGCCGTATTTTGAGAAACCGGACCTTGTGCATATCAGCAATGAAGTATCGATTGATGATACTTGTTCCTATGCCGGCATGCGACTCTCCTTTCTCACGAAAACCAAGCATTTTAATGTACTCAAAGCTTTGCGAGCAAATATCATTGAGCTTACCGGTAATCACAATCTTGATCGTGGTATTTCACCATATCTCAAAGCATTGAATTGGTATACAAAAGAGAATATGCGATACTTCGGTGGAGGTGCGAATAATCAAGAAGCACAAGCACCACTCATTCTTACACTCAAAGATTCCACACGCATTGCATAGATTGGATTCAATGAGCGATGTCCTCTGGGAGAATGCGCTGATAAAGGTCCGGGAGCCAATCGTTATTCGGATGTAAAATCACAATCCATGATTGATTCTTTGCGAAAAACGGGAATCAATACCATCATCGCTTGCGTACAATACAGTGAAGTGGATGGATATACACCTCATACATCGCAAAAAGCAATTTCAAAACGATTAATTGATTTTGGAGCAGATATTCTCATTGGTTCACAAGCACATGTGGTGCAAGAAATAGGCATGCACAAAGGAAAGATGCTATTTTATGGAACGGGGAATTTCTTATTTGATCAAACCTATAAACCTGAAGTCCGAAGAGCATTCTTTCTACAATGTGCTTTCTATAAGGGTCGCCTGATTCAAACTAAACCCGTCTATACATTCATGCGATCGACAAAAGAACCCGATATCGCATCTTCGCAGGAGAGAGATATCATTCGTGAAGCAATTCTAAAAGAAGAGAATTTCTAGAAATCACCGCCGAGTGAAAACAACCATTGTGGCACAGACCAACCTAGATGTTCATTTCTCCAAGCAATGTCTACACGAATTGGCAATCCAAACAGAAATGATCGAATGCCCACACCCATGCTCATCATCAAATCACCGGAATTCGGATATCGAAACCGCGCATAATCCCCGCTTTGCGCAAGATTCCATGATACGGCATCACTCCATGCAGTGCCCACATCCATGAACAATGAACCCTGAAATGCTTGGAATAATACAGGAATAGGTCCTGCCAATAATGCCGTAAATAAAGGGAATCGTAATTCCGCATTCATCATCACATATTGTCTTCCGAATCGCTCATTCACATCCCAGCCACGAAGCGGAAGCACATAATTCAGAAATGCAAAATCTTCCGGACTTCTGAATGGCAATGTACCTCGGGCAAAAGAGCGATTGATCCAATTATCCGTACCACCAAGAAAGAAAAATTGCTGATTAGGATTTGTGCTAGAACCAATACCGCCCGCACCCCGCAATGCAAGAAAAAGAAAATTTTCCGTAAGTGTGAAATACTGCCTGAAATCTATGTCGAGCACTGCAAGACCCAATCCGGATTCTTGAAGTTTAGGTGCCGCTTGGATTGACATCGAATAACGGGTACCGCGATTAGGACCATACCAACCGGGAAGCGTATTGTCATAAACCACGCGGGTTTCCCCAACAATCATATCACGGGAAGTGATAGGTTCCTGAGGAAACTCGATATTCTCTTTGGTGAGATGCATATAACTCATGCCGAGTTCAAAGCGACGAAATCGAGAAGTTGGTAATGATGCAATGCCACCCAGACCATATTTTCTGAAGCGATAAAAATAATCATAGGGCGCATTGTCACTTCGCACTAAACCATAACCGACATTATGATTTGCAATGATTTGCCAATCAATGATATCGGGTAAATAGGAATAGCTGAAAAGGAAATTACTATTGCGAATATCAAAGAACAGATTTGCTTGCACATAGATTTGATGATCGCCCAGCATATCACTGAACAGCATTTGTGCAACACCTTGATATCCCCAGAAAGTATTCACTCCGGCATTCGCCAAAATCACATCATTCGAAAAAGCAATTTTATAGTCTTGCGCAGGTGTTTTCATCGGATCGGCAATATCCTCTTCCATCTTTGCTCTTGCAATCCCAAGTATTGGTGATGGCAATTCTTCTTGTTGATATCGAATGATGTCCTGATTAGGTTGTATGAGTTGTTGTCTGGAAAACTCAATCTCAATCCCCTCTCCATAGCCTTTGAGCTCTTGAGGTTGAGAAAATTGTACGATTTCTTGTTTGGAAACTGTATTGAGATTGGACTCTTTTTTTGACATCATGAATTTTGTCAATGGAAGAGAATCATAAGCCCTACGTTCCAAAGGATAACGCATTTGAAAGAGATCATAACCGCCATTGTTCTGCGAAGTGAATACCAATGTGGATCCATCCATGCTCATGGACAATTGCGTGATACCATTGAGTGCATTCGTGCGCGGTATGAGTTTTGCAGATTCGAGTTGTAATTCATACAAATTGCCGATACCATTATGATCGGAAACAAATACCAATGATGCACCATTATTCGTGACTGCAAGAGAGGTTTTATTTGACTTGGGATCAAATGTCAAACGTCCCATCAATCCTGTCTCTAGTTCCAATTGATAAATATCCGAGATGGTTTCATCATGCTTCCACATACTGAAATCCTCAGCTTTATAGGAACCATTCACATAATCACCTCGATCGGAAACAAAATAGATGATACGTGAATCGGGCGACCACATGGGATGTGAATCAGAAAATACATCATCAGTAACTCGTGAAATACTCCCTGTATTCACATCAAAAATCCAAATGTCCATTTGTTCTGCAACGGTGCCAACAAAGGCGATTGATCTACCATCAGGAGACCAAATGGCTGAAGTCACAGCCTTGATGCCAAATTCATGCTTGACATAATCACCGGATTGTACATCCACGATATAGAGTGCATCTTCACCTCCGGACTTTGCGGAGATCGCAATTTTTTTTCCATTGGGAGACCAAGAAATTCCCGGAGTGAGAATATTCAGTTCTTCAAAATCCACTGCTCTTCCACTGCTGATCAATTCGATTGGTTCTTTGTCTTTCGCTTTCAATTGCATCAAGAATACACCGAATTGTCCATCCCGATTGGAAATGAAAGCGAGTGAATCTCCTGATGGAGAAAGAGCCGGTGATGAATTATAAAAGCTTTGGTCTTTTCTATGATTTGTAATGCGAATCGCCATATCGTCCAGATTCTCAAATTTCTCAAGATCGGGGAGATATTTCTTTTTCATTTCTCGCACCCATTCTTCGGAAAAATCCTCCACTGATTTACCAAATGATCCCTTGAATGCATTTTCAAGCGTGCCTGAAGCACGAAGTCTATTCAGCAATTCACCGATTTTTCTTTCACCATATTTTTCGGCCACATACCAGTAAAAGGCTTGTCCGCCTCGATATGCATAATATCCGGTGAGATTATCAAAACCCTTTACATATTCACTCAAAGCAATATCTCGCATGAACATGTCTGTTTTCGTGTCATAACCACGATTCCCTTCATATTCTGCAAAACCTTCATTCATCCATAAAGGTA
>Ga0172367_10006261_pt1 | contig 14059 bp, 10 predicted proteins | sample Lak10m_FD_114542 | JGI IMG/M metagenome (GOLD analysis project Ga0172367, IMG submission 114542) | Freshwater microbial communities from Kabuno Bay, South-Kivu, Congo - kab_022012_10m | ecosystem: Environmental > Aquatic > Freshwater > Lake | place: Democratic Republic of the Congo: South-Kivu... | reverse complement strand
CCGGGTGACGGGCCGACAGTAGGATCGTGTCATCGACTCTCCGCACCTGCCCTCCTTCGACCTGTCCGGACGCATCGCCGTCGTCACCGGAGCGAGCCGCGGCATCGGACGTGGTCTCGTCGACGCCCTGGCTGCTGCTGGTGCCACCGTGGCCGTCACCGCACGATCCGCCGCCGACGCCGCCGAGGTCGCCGCTGCGGTGGAGGCGGCGGGCGGTACGGCCACTGCGCACGCTGTCGACGTTGCCGACGTCGAGTCGATTCGCCGGGCGTTCGACGAGATCGTCGCCCGCCACGGGCGGATCGACATCCTCGTCGCCAACGCCGGACTCGGCGACAACCACCCGGCCCTCGACGTCACCGAGCACGACTGGGACGAGATGATGGCGGTCAACGCCAAGGGCCTGTTCTTCACCGCGCAGGCCGCCGGCCGGGTGATGGTGCCGCAGGGTTCCGGCCGCATCGTTGCGATCAGTTCGCAGGCGTCGCTGGTGGGTATCCGCGACCATGCCGTCTACTGCGCCACGAAGGGCGCCGTGAACCAGGTGGTGCGGGTACTGGCGCTCGAATGGGGTGCCTCTGGCGTGACCGTCAACGCGGTCGCACCGACGTTCATCCGCACGCCCGGCACCGCCGAGCGGCTGGACCGACCGGAGTACCTGCAAGGCGTCGTCGACCGCATTCCGATGGGCAAGGTCGGCAGCATCGCCGATGTGGCCGGAGCGGTGGTCTACCTCGCGTCCGATGCGGCGGCAATGGTCAACGGCGTCATCCTCCCCGTCGACGGCGGTTGGACCGCCCAATAGCAAGAACCCCCTCGTCAGAGGGGGTTCTGTTCGTGGACCCGAGGGTGGTCGAACCCTCTGCCCACCAGTGTTCCTGGTCATATCAGTCCTGCTCAGCGTGTGTCTGTCGAGGGTTGCCTAGGCACTGCCTACGGTGTTGGGTTTCTCGGATCCGACTTTCGTCCGAGTAACAGGACCCCGTTCATCACAGCCTACTTCCCGCCGCAGTCGGCTCCAGCGCCCGGCTCTGCCCGAGACTGCTCGAGTGGATCGGTGCTCAGGGTGCTGACGTGGTCGGCTTTGCCTTCTCGAGATGTCGGGCTCTGAGGGTGGCGAGTGAAACCTTGCCGGTTGGCGTCTCAACGGCCCAGAAGTCCCAACCGTTGGCAGCTCCGCCCTTCACGGCTCCTGCCGCAGCTGAGGGGTTGTCGTACTTCTTGCCGTTCAGGAGAACCCAGCCCTCAGCAGTGATCTCTGCTGTGGCAGGCCATGCGCCATTGGTGGATACCACGGGGCCGGGGGCCAGGCCGCCGGCGTCCACAAGTTGCTTCACGGTGATACCGAAGAACTTCGAGGTTCGTGTGCCCTTCTTTGCGGGTGTGGCCGAGTCGTCGGGTGTCGATGGGTCATAGCCCAGTAGACGGAGTACACGGCTCACAGGAAGGATCACCAGTTCAAGCATCTGCCGGTCGTACGGGGGCAACGTTTCATCACTGGGTCGATTCCCGTTGTGGAGCTCGGCGTTCGCTGCTGCGTCGAGAAGGTCGTAGAAGCGACCCTCGAGCCAGCCGATCTGCGCGGAGTTGAAGCCGTAGGTGGTGTCCCGGCGAAGCAGCAGTGCTCTGGACCAGTGGTCCTTTCCTTTCACGTGCTGGACAAGCCTCGCTCTGATACCCGCAGGTGCCTTGCCGACATAGACGCCGTATGTGCCGTCGGCGTGGATCGGGTCGAGTAGTAGGTACATACCGGGCACATCCCACTCGTCGGTGAGCGCGTGCGCCCCAGATCTCTCGATGATCGCCAGGTGCAGTGCTGCATGTTGATCGAAGACGTTGATCGCCTCGGTGGACGTCTCCGGCACGAGCACGGTGAGGGGCAGGCTGTCGGTCGTCATGAGCCACTCGCCTCCTCACGCAGGCGCCGGTACACCCGCATCGCGTACAGGTCCATCAAGGTCTTCTGGAACTCGGGGTCGTCGAGGACCCGTTTGAAGATGGCTTCGTTGTCGTCCATGCGGCCGACGACGGTGCCCATGAACATGCGGTCGAACACGAGTCGGAAGTTCTCGAACTCGTTGTTGCGGGCCTGAGCCATCACCTCAGGGTCGGCGATCCAGGTCTCCTCGAACTGGTCGAAGAGGAGTTGGTCGCGCTCGTTGAGGTTGGTGCCGAACCTCTCGTTCAGCGCCTCGATGATCCTCGACAGTTGCTCGTGCTCCGGGTCGTTCTGCTTGCCTCGTCCGGAGAAGATCGCCGACACCGTGCCATCGCCCTCCGTGAGCGCCGCCGAACCCGACTCGATCTGCTCCGTGCGGAGATGGGTGAGAGCGACCTCCGATCCGATGTCGATCCGTTCGATGTCCTGACCCGGCAACCGAGCCTGGAGGGCCCGGCAGTACACGTAGTCGCGTTCGAGGTCGGCGTCGGTGAAGTTGACGATCTGAGCGACAAATCCGTACAGGGCGGCGAAGCGTTTGAGCAGGTCGCGGAACTCGTCCTGGTGCTCCTTGTCGAGCGCCTCGAAACGCGCGAGGGCGGGGTCGAGGCGGGCATACACCTTGTCGTGGTTGGCGACGTTCTTGCCGGCCAGCAGCTCGGCCACCGCGAGCGGGATCTCGTCGGCGTGGATCACGTCGTTCGCCATCAGGTCGCGGTGGGCGTCCCACAGCAGGTTCGGGTCGGTCGGGATCGCCTCCGTCCGTTCGAACCACGGGGTGAACGCCTTCTGGATGTCGTCGGTCTCGTTGCGGAAGTCGAGCACGAACGTGTCGGTCTTCTTCGGGTGGATGCGATTGAGCCGCGAGAGCGTCTGGACGGCGTTGAGGCCGCTGAGCACCTTGTCGACGTACATGGTGTGCAGCAAGGGCTGATCGAACCCGGTCTGGAACTTCTCGGCCACGATCAGCACCTGGTACTCGTCGGTGTCGAACCGCTCTGCGGTCTCCGAGTCGGGGAACGTGTTCATGCCCGCTTCGGTGAAGTCGCCACCCCCGTCGATGACCTTGCCGGAGAACGCGACCAGGGCCGACACGTCGGCGTACTTCTTGTCGGCGATGTACTTGTCGATCGCCTGCTTGTAGCGCACCGCATGCAACCGCGATGACGTGACCACCATCGCCTTGGCCTGGCCACCGATCTTGGAAGCCGTGTGCTGACGGAAGTGCTCGACGATGATCTCGGCCTTCTGCGCCAGGTTCGTCGGGTGCAGCGACACGAACCGGGCGATCGCCGCCTTGGCGCGAGCAGCATCGTGCTCGGGGTCGTCGGTGATCGCCTTCTCGATCTTCCAGTAGGTCTTGTAGGTCGTGTAGTTCGCCAGCGTGTCGAGGATGAACCCTTCCTCGATCGCCTGACGCATCGAGTACAGGTGGAACGGCACATACCGGTCGCCCTCGACCGTCGCTTCCTTGCGGCCGAACAGTTCGAGCGTCTTGGCCTTCGGTGTCGCCGTGAACGCGAAGAACGAGATGTTCGCCTGCCGACCACGCCCCGCGACCGAGACCGCCAACTGATCCTCACCGTCGCCCCGCGCCGCCTCCTCAGCGGCCTCGGAGGCTTCTGCTGCCGTCAGCACGACCTCCTCGTCCTGCCCCTTCGAGAGCGCAGCCCGCAGATCCTTGGCCGACTCTCCGGTCTGCGAGGAGTGCGCCTCGTCGATCACCACGGCATAACGGCGCTTCGGGAGCTCGGCGATCTTGTCGAGCACGTACGGGAACTTCTGCAACGTCGTGATGATGATCTTCGCCTGCTCACCCACCAGCGCGTCGGCGAGCTGACCGGAGTTCTTGTCGATCTTCACCACGACGCCCTTGGCGTGCTCGAACTGGTAGATCGTGTCCTGCAACTGCCGATCGAGAACCAATCGGTCGGTGATCACGATCACCTTGTCGAACACCTTCGTGTCGGTCGCGTCGTGCAGGTTCGACAGGCGGTGACAGGTCCATGCGATCGTGTTCGACTTGCCCGACCCGGCCGAGTGCTGCACGAGGTAGTTCTGGCCCGCGCCGGAGGCCTTCGCGTCGGCTTCGAGGTGACGAACGGCATCCCACTGGTGGAAGCGCGGGAAGATCGTGACGGCCTGCTTCTTCTTCGCCGACGTCGAGCCCTTGGCCGGCATCTCGACATGGATGAACCTGGCCAACAGGTCGAGCCACGCATCGCGCCGCCACACCTGCTCCCACAGGTACGCCGTGCGGTGCCCGGTGGCGGACGGCGGGTTGCCTGCGCCACCCGGATTGCCCGCACCACCAGAGCCCTGGTTGAACGGCAGGAACCGCGTGTTCGCTCCCTCGAGGCGCGTGGTCATCGCCACCCGGTCAGGGTCGACAGCGAAGTGCACCACGGCACGCTTGGCGAGGGTCACGTTCCCCGGGTCACGGTCCTGGCGGTACTGCGTGATCGCATGCTCGACGTTCTGCCCCGTCAACGGGTTCTTCAACTCCGCGGTCGCCGTCGGGATGCCGTTCACCAGCAGCGCCAGATCGAGCGAGTTCTCGCTCCCCGTCTCGTACCGCAACTGGCGAGTCACGGTCACCCGGTTCGCCTCGTACTTCCACTGCAGGTCAGGCGTCAGGCCGTGGGCCGGCTTGAAGTACGCCAACTGGATCGTGATGCCGTAATCAACAACACCGTGCCGCAGCACATCGACGGTTCCACGAGCATCGATCTCCGAGGCGAGCCGCTTCGCGAAGCCCTTCTGCGCAGCATTTGCGTCGTTGCCGTAGCCGCGGGACCGCAGCTGCTCCCACGCCCTGATCTGCGTCGCTCCGATGAACGCGAACAGCTCAGCCGTGTCGAGACCGAGCACCCGATCGAAGTGCGTCGGCTCGGAACGCAGGTAGCCGCCAACGTCGAGTAGCGACGCCTCAATCGCGTCTTCGAATCCCTTCTCCGACGTGCTCATGCCGCCACCCCCGGAACCTCGAGTTCGCCCGTCACCGCAGCCGTAATCAACGCCCGCCGACGCTCAAGGAGAAGAGCGACTGAGGATTCGATTGTGTTGACGAGGTCTCGAGACTCCACTCTGAGGCGCTGACAGACTGCACGCTGGGCATCGATCGGAACAACCGGCACGCGAAGGCTCCCGAGGTCTCGCATCGATATGTTCTGTTGGGTGTTGCTGGTGCTACCGAGGCTCAGCTCACGTTGTGCCATGCGAGTACGCAGGTACTGCCACAAGAACTCGGGAAGAAGCACCGATTGATCGGGTCTAAGTACGGCGATCGGCGACCATATGTTGAAGTCTCTCCGATCGTTCACGAGCGCGACCTTGCCTACGCTTGCCGCCTTGGTGATCAATACGTCGCCGTAGCCTGGCCTGAGCTTCCGGCAGTACCGAAGATGATCCTGTTCAGAGATCATGCGACATCCGTCAAATCGCACTCGGGAATCAACGATGCTGTCTACCGACAGGAACGGCACTCCGTCGTCAACAAACTCGGGCGTCTCATGGGGCCCATCCGAGATGGCCTCTCTGAGCAACCAGCGAAGGCTGCAAGTGGAACCCCCAGCGACCGATAGGACTACCGCGTCGCGCTCAGCTGCCTGCCGTTCGTCCAGCATCTCCCTCATTCGCTGCTTTTTGGTGATGAGGGCGTCGATGCGTGCCGTCTCGGTGTCGAGGTAGTCGGCGATCGCCCGCTGGGTCGTCAGCCCGGGTACCTTGCGGACACGGAACTCACTGAGCTTCTCCCAGCTGGTGCGCGGCATCTTGGTGCCATCTGAACTGGCCGTCGCCCATTCGATAAGCGGCTGTGAGCCAATGAGATAGGCGAAGTAACGCGGTTCAACGACTGGTCCGGGTCGCAATGCCATCAACTCGGTCGATGCATATGCAGGTTCAACTACGAGCAAGGTCTTCGCCAAGTATGGGCGCAGTTTGCCGAACAACACGTCACCGCGACGCACTGCGCTCAAGCCAGGCTCCCCTCCGAGTCGACATGGCAGTTCTACGCCGGGTAACAGCGAGCCGGTACCGCTCTCGAGGTGTTCAAGCGCAAGATAGGGAAGCTCGCCCTGGTCGGCTTGGTCGATGATGAGAGTTGCAAGCGTCTTCAGTCGGTGACTCACTCGGCCACCTCTCGTAGAAGTACCTGGATCTCCGCCTCGAGTTGCTTGATTTCGGCGTCGATCTCGGCGAGGGGGCGTGGTGGCACGTACTTGTAGAAGTGCCGAGTGAGCGGGATCTCGTAGCCGACCTTGGTCTTGTCGTGGTCGAACCAGGCGTCGGGTACGTAGGGGTGGACTTCGGCGGTGAGGTAGTCGTTGACGGCGGTGCGGTACTCGAGGGTGGCGAGCCGGTCGGCGACGTCTGCTCCCCACTGCACCGAGTTCGCGGGGAGGGGGACGTTCTCGTTGTCGCGTAGGTCGGTATCGGGCTGCGGGTTGCCCTTCTTGTCGGCGATGAGCACACCGTCGGGGTCGGCTACCTGTGCGGCGTCGACGAGGGCGTTGATCACGTCGATCGGGACGCCGCCACCCATGTTGTCGCTGAGCGCGCTGCAGAGCGAGTCGGCGGTGTCGTGGGTGATGTCCCAGTGGACGGCGAGTTTGCCGTCGGGTCCGTAGATATCGGCTGGGGTGAGGCCGTGGCCTTGCTTGGCCCACGCCTTCCACGCCTTCGACTTCTCGAGCGCGGTGAGCGCAGCATCGGTTATGCGCCACTTCACCCTGAGCGGGCGTTCGACGGTGATGCGTAGGTAGCCGAATGCTTCGTTCGGGAAGATCTTCACCTTGTCGCTGTCGCGGAACTCGGCGTAGAGGCGGGTGATCTCCTCCACTTGGGCCGGCGAGATCTCTTTGCGTTTCTCGCCGAGGCTCTTGCGCATCTTGGTGAACAGTTCGCGGCCGTCGACGAGTTGCACCTTGCCGCGCCGTTCGGCGCTCTTGCGGTTGGTGACGATCCAGAAGTAGGTGGAGATTCCGGTGTTGTAGAACAACTGGTCCGGCAACGCGACGACCGCTTCGAGCCAGTCGTTCTCGATGATCCACCGACGGATCTCGCTCTCCCCTGACCCGGCGGCACCGGTGAACAGCGGGGAGCCGTTGAACACGATCGCGATCCGCGACCCGCCCTCTTCGAGGGGTTTCATCTTCGAGATCATGTGCTGCAGGAACAGGAACGACCCGTCGTTGATGCGTGGCAGGCCGGCACCGAAACGGCCACGGAACCCGAGCTTGTCGGCTTCGGCCTTGACGAGGTCTTCGACCTTCTTCCATTCGACACCGAACGGCGGGTTCGCAAGGCAGTAGTCGAAACTGCGGCCGGCGTGGCCGTCTTCGGAGAAGCTGTTCCCGACGGTGATGTGGGTGGCGTCTTGGCCTTTCAGCATCATGTCGGAGCGGCAGATCGCGTAGGTCTCCTCGTTGAGTTCCTGACCGAACACTTCGAGGCGTGCCTGCGGGTTCAACTGGCGCAGGTAGTCCTCGGCGACCGAGAGCATGCCGCCGGTGCCGCACGCCGGGTCGAAGATGGTGCGCACGGTACCGGGTTTGGTGAGCACGTCGTTGTCCTCGATGAACAGCAGGTTCACCATCAACCGGATCACTTCACGCGGGGTGAAGTGCTCACCAGCGGTCTCGTTCGACAGTTCGGAGAACCGGCGGATCAACTCCTCGTAGAGGTAGCCCATCTCGAGGTTGGAGACCTTGTCGGGATGCAGGTCGATCTCGGCGAACTTCGACACCACCAGATACAGCAGGTTGGCCCGGTCGAGCTTGGTGATCTGAGTGTCGAAATCGAACTTCTCGATGATGTCGCGCGCCGACGCGGAGAACCCGGCGATGTAGGCACGTAGGTTCCCGGCGATCTGGCCCGGATCGTCGAGCAGCCGACGGAAGTCGAGCGGCGACGTGTTGAAGAACTGCTCCCCCGACACCGCCTCGAGCACCGGGCCGATGTTGTCGATCGAGCCCTTCAGCTTGGTGTGCCGTTCCAGCACCTGGGCCTTGGTGGGCTCGAGCACACAGTCGAGCCGACGCAGCACCGTGAGCGGCATGATCACCCGCCCGTACTCGGACTGCTTGTAATCACCCCGCAGCAGGTCGGCGACCGACCAGATGAACGCGGCGTGATTCTTGATTGTGGGGGTGTCGGACATAACCACCGATTCCGTGAAGAGGAGCAACTCCTCCGAGGCAACGTAACGGTACGTCAGATCCAACTCGCGCCGAGCGAGTTCTCGCCGTCACACTGATTGCGCGCTGGGGCATGCGTCCGAACGACGCTCTATCGAGGATCTCGATCTCACGAGACGGTCGACCACTGTCAGCGGATCGCCCGATGCCTCCGCACAGCGCGGTGCGTTGGCGAAGTCCCCCAGCAACTCCCCCAGCGCGGCCGATAAGGCACCAGAAAAGCCACCAGACTGGCCGGCGATCTGACCCCGGAAACACGAAAACCCCCGCTGAGCAGGGGTTTCGTTCGTGGAGCTGAGGGGAATTGAACCCCTGACCTCTTCCATGCCATGGAAGCGCTCTGCCAACTGAGCTACAGCCCCGAACGGGTCAGAAAGATACCAGCGGGGCGCGCCGTCTCCCAACGCGCCGGGCGACATCGCCCTACATCTGGCGCTTCGAGCGCAGGTGTGTGCGCAGTGGGCCCATCACCAGCCGCATGATCGCCGTGATCAGCAGCGACGAGGTGGCCACACGGGCCAGCAGCGGCAGAGCCGCGAGCCAGGGAGTGGCGACCACCGTCATCGTGATCGCCACCGGGTACACCCACAGCACGTCGGTCACGATGCGCTGCCACAGCGACCGCTTCGGCTCGGCGTGCTTGGGCAACTCGAAGAAGTTCTCGACGCCGACGGTGCGGGTGATCCGCTCGCTGGTGACGAACGGGGTCGACTTCTCCATCAGGGCGAGGCGCTGCGGTGAGCGCTCCCACTCGCGCAGGTGGATGCCGTCGACGAACCGGAACACGATCTGGTGGTCGCCACCCTCGGGGCCGGGCATCAGCAGTCCGGCGCCGAGACAACCGTGCACGGTGCGCAGCGTGGCGATGACCTCGTCGGCCCACTGGAGGTACTGGGCCTCGTAACCCGGCTTCACGGTGCGGGCCACAGTGACGGTCACGGGCTCGGGCGCGATGCGCGGCAGTTGTGCCGTGTCGAAGGGGCCGGAGAGCGGAAGTGACATACCGACCGCAACAGTACGCATCGGTCGACTGTTCCGAAGGTCACCCGACGGTGACGGGGTTCACTCCCCTGAGTTCGTCTCGGCGGCCTGCCACTCGATGCGCGGCACGTCGCGGTACAGACGCTCGATCTCGTAGTACATGCGGGTCTCGTCGTCGAAGACGTGCACCACGATGTCGCCGTAGTCGGCGAGCACCCACTGCGATTCGGAGAGTCCCTCCATCCGCAGCGGCGAACGCCCCGACTCGATACGGAGCGTGTCGTCGATCGCCTCGACCACGGCCCTCACGAGCCGACGGTTGTTGGCGCTGCAGATCACGAAGTACTCCGTGATCTGCAGGACGTCGCCCACGGCGAGCACGAGCGCGTTGTCGGCCTTCTTGTCGTCGGCGGCACGCGCCGCCATGATCGCCAACTGGCGAGCCGAGGCCTGACCGGCACCCATCTGGGTCGGGTCGCCCGCGCCGGGCTGGGTGCTGTCGTTGCTCATCTGGATGCCTGTCCCTGGGCCTCAGCCCAGCGTCGTACTCGTCGTGGTGGAGACGAGGGTCGAGCCCTCGTCGCTGGAGTCCTCGAGGAAGTCGAGGCCGAGCTGAATCACGACGTCGACGCCCTCGATCAGGACGTCGGGCTCGGGAAAGTCGGGCGACCCGAACATGCCCGACGTCGCGACGTACGACTCCTGGTAGCTCGGGTCCGACATCACCATCGAGGTCGTCCCCTGCACCGGGCCGCCCATGTACACCGACTGCACGTTGCCGAGCAGGTAGAGCACGGCGCCGACGGCGAACTTCACCCGCTCGTCGTACCCGGGCGGGGCGACGATGCGGTACGAGAGTCCGGGCTGCGGGGCCGACATGTTGCTCGGCGCGATGGTGGCGAACACGAGCACGGTCTCGACCGTGTCGACCTCGACCACGTCGACACCGCTCGCGGCCGAGCCCTCCTCGACCGGCAGGGTCGGGAGTCCACGGGCCTCGACGGGTCCGCCCCACAACTGGCGCAGGATCTTGTTGAGGTTCGACGGGGTCTCGGGGTCGACGACCACCGTGTCACCCGTCGCCGGGTCGACCGAGGTCACCGGGGTCGGAATGGGCTGCTCGAGGTCACCCTCGCCCGCGGCCTCGGCGACGCCCTGCCAGACGGCCTCGACCACACCGATGCGGTCGGCCTCGAGCTGGTCGGGCACGTGGGCGTTGAGCACCTCGACGACCTCGGCGATGTCGAGTTCGATGTCGCCGGCCGGGTGGAGGCTGACGACCTCGTCGCTCTCGGTGGTGAACACCTCGCTCGGGAGCGAGACCACGACCGACGACAGCGGGGCGAGGAGGGTCTCGGCCTTGTCGACGTCGGCGACGACCGCCTTGTCGATGGTGATGGTCAGTGCGCTCTCGACAGCGTTGACGAGTGCCTTGGCACCGTCGGCGCGGTAGACCTCGCTGAGCGGGATTGGTGTGTCGATGCCGCCGGTGCCGCTGTCGGCCGAGACGGGCACGCTGATGATGCTGCCGCCCGGCTCGCCGTGGGGGTGCAGGACGAACACGGTCACGCTCGTGAGGCGGTCGAACAGGTCGACCGTGGCCATCATCCCCACAGGGGTCTGGGGCACACGGATCGTCGGCATCGAGGTGTCTTGGGCGCCCTGGTACCGGCTGAGCCCCTTGGCCCCGACGTAGAGCAGCCCCGCCACGGCGACGAGCGAGACCACGCTGACCACGCCCATCAGCCCCGTGAGCCGTCGGCGGCGCGACACGAGCGCGGTCATCGACCGACCCCGTACAGGCCACGAGCGGAGATCACGGCGAGCACCTCGTCGGGAACGAGGTAGTCGAGCGGGCGGCCGTCGTTGGCCCGAGCGCGGAGGTCGCTGCTCGAGACCTCGAGGTGCGGGACCTCGACCCGGATCCAGTCGAACGAGGTCGACAGCTCCACCGGCTCGCCCGGCCGGTCGACCACCACGAGGCGCGACAGTGCGGCCACCTCGGCCGGACGCTCCCACGTCTCGAAACCGGCGGCGGCGTCATCGCCCACGATGGTGAACAGTTCGGCTCCGGGATGCATCTGCGACAGGGCGGCAAGGGTATCGGCCGTGTACGTCGGGCCGCTGCGCTGCAGTTCGAGATCGCTCGCCTCGAGCCCGGCGACCCCGTCGACCGCGGCAGCCGTCATCGCGAACCGGTCGGCCGCCGGCGTGACGACACGGTCGCCCGACTTCTGCCACGGGTCGTGGGCGACCATCAGCAACACCCGGTCGAGGCCGAGGGCGTGGCGCACGTTGACAGCCGTGACGAGGTGCCCCACGTGCGGCGGATCGAACGTGCCGCCGAAGAGTCCGAGGCGGAGGGGCACGGCGGAAGTGTACGGGCGGCCGTCGACGACGGTGCCGCAGGCGTCCTGGCGGGCCCTCTCGGCCACCTCGAACGACGCTGGCACGGTCGCGCATCTACCCCGCGAAAGATCTGGAAACGATCAAGATCACTTTGGGCTGTGCAGAGTGCGTTCGATGTAGTACTGTTGGACGTCCCCTGATTCCGGCACCCCCCAGTATCGGAAGGTTTCGGGAAACGCTTGCAGAGCCATCGCGCCTGTCAGCGTGCTCTCCCGGGGCCGCACGCGGACTTCCCTCGCAAATCTACCCGCGCTTGTGCCGGACGACACACGGTCGTTCGGAATCGCACCGAGACACCAGAAGTTGGCCACGACGTATGAACGATTCCATCGGTCTCTACCTGAACGACATCGGCAAGGTGTCGCTCCTCAACGCAGAGGAAGAGCGCGAGTTGTCGCGCGCCATCGAGGCGGGTCGCGACGCCGCCGCCCGGCTCGAGGCCGGCGAGAAGGGTGTCGCCCTCAAGCGGGCCGTCAAGGAAGCCGCCCGCGCCAAGGACCGCTTCATCCGCGCCAACCTGCGTCTCGTGGTGAGCATCGCTCGCCGCTACCCGCTCCCCCAGGGCATGGACCTCCTCGACCTCATCCAGGAGGGCAACCTCGGTCTCGAGCACGCCGTCGACAAGTTCGACTGGCGCCGTGGTTTCAAGTTCTCGACCTACGCCACCTTCTGGATCCGTCAGGCCATCGGCCGCGCGCTCGACCAGAAGGCCAGCCTCATCCGCATCCCGGGCGACCGCTCGGCCAGCCTCCGTGCGGCCCTGCGTCAGGCCAGCGGCGACGGCGAGACCCTCGACACCGGCAACGCCGAACTGCACCGCCTCACCACCCCGGTCTCGCTCGACAAGACCATCGGTGACGACGGCGACGCCACCCTCGGCGACCTCATGGACAGCGGCCTCCCCGGCCCCGAGCGCCTGGTCATGAAGCAGGAGGGCAGCCGTGCGCTCGCCGATCTGCTCGGCAACCTCGATCCTCGTGCCCGCTACGCCGTCGAGGCCCGCTTCGGCCTCATCGACGGTGAGCGCAAGAGCTTCCGCGAGGTCGGCGAGAACCTGGGCGTCACCGCCGAGGCCGCCCGTCGTCTCGTGAGCCGCGCCGTCACCAGCCTGCGCGACCACGCCGACGCCGACCTCCTCGAGGTCTGATCCGCAGCGGCCCGGCCGCCAACACCCGACCTGAACGGCGGGCCTGCCCCACGGGGCGGGCCCGCCGTTAGTCTTTGCGGCGATGGCGAAGTCATGGAGCCCCAGCACGTGGCAGGCATTCCCTGCCCTCCAGCAGCCCGAGTGGCCCGACCAGGGCGACCTCGACCGCGCCCTGAAGCAGATCGCCTCCTATCCCCCGCTGGTGTTCGCCGGTGAGGCTCGCTCGTTGCAGACCGCGCTCGGCAAGGTCGCGGCCGGTAACGCCTTCCTCCTCCAGGCCGGCGACTGCGCCGAGAGCTTCGAGGAGTTCTCGGCCAACAACATCCGCGAGAAGTTGCGCGTCATCCTGCAGATGGCGGTCGTGATGACCTACTCGCTCGGTGTCCCGGTCGTGAAGGTCGGCCGGATGGCCGGACAGTTCGCCAAGCCCCGCAGCAGCAACACCGAGACCGTGGGTGGGCTCACCCTCCCGAGCTTCCGCGGCCACATCGTCAACGGCGACGCCCCCACCGAGGCTGCTCGCATCCCCGACCCCGACCGCCTCGTGCAGGCCTACCACCAGTCGGCCAGCACCCTGAACCTGCTCCGCGCCTTCACCAAGGGCGGTTTCGCCGACCTCGGCCGGGTCCACGCCTGGACCCAGGAGTTCGTCTCGAGCAGCCCCGAGGGCCAGCGCTACGAGCAGCTCGCCGCCGAGATCGACCGCGCCCTGCGCTTCATGCGCGCCTGCGGTGTCGACACCGAGGGCACCCACGACCTCCACGAGACCGACGTCTTCACCAGCCACGAGGCACTGCTGCTCGGCTATGAGGAAGCGCTCACCCGGCAGGATTCGCTCACGGGCGCCTGGTACGACTGCTCGGCCCACATGCTCTGGATCGGCGAGCGCACCCGCCAACTCGACGGCGCCCACGTGGAGTTCCTCCGCGGTGTCGGCAACCCGCTCGGCTGCAAGGTCGGCCCGACCACCGACGCCAGCTTCGTGCTCGAACTGTGCGAGAAGCTCAACCCGGCGCGCATCCCCGGCCGCCTGACGCTCATCAGCCGAATGGGGGCCGACAAGGTCGAGGATTCGCTCCGGCCGCTGCTGCGCACCGTGCGCGACGCCGGTCATCCGGTGGTGTGGGCCTGCGACCCGATGCACGCCAACACGACCACGAGCACGACCGGGCGCAAGACCCGCAGCTTCGACTCGATCTGCGCCGAGATCGACGGGTTCGTGCGGGCGCACCACGCCGAGGGCACCTGGCCCGGCGGCATCCACGTCGAGCTCACCGGCGACAACGTCACCGAGTGCATCGGCGGCACCGACAACATCCTCGACAGCCAGCTCGACGATCGCTACCAGACGGTGTGCGATCCGCGACTCAACGGCCGTCAGGG
>Ga0172367_10006260_pt1 | contig 14059 bp, 17 predicted proteins | sample Lak10m_FD_114542 | JGI IMG/M metagenome (GOLD analysis project Ga0172367, IMG submission 114542) | Freshwater microbial communities from Kabuno Bay, South-Kivu, Congo - kab_022012_10m | ecosystem: Environmental > Aquatic > Freshwater > Lake | place: Democratic Republic of the Congo: South-Kivu... | reverse complement strand
CTGGAGCCAACCTGCTTGCCGTACCTCCGGAGCTCTCTGTCATCCGGGTGATGTGCTCTGGCCGTGTAGAGCCGACGATGATACTCGAAGCTTTCCAGAAAGGCGCCGACGGGGTCATGGTTCTCGCATGTCATCCTGGCGATTGCCACTATAAGGAAGGCAACATCCGTGCCTTTTGTCGAGCAGAGCTGCTACAGCGCATGATGACTCAGCTTGGCGTGCACCCCGACCGCTTTATGCTAGACTATGTTTCAGCCGCCGAGGCCGACAAGTTTTCCCTGATTACAACGGAGTTCGTCGAACGTTTACGCGCGCTTTCTCAATCACCAGCCAATTGATAAAGAGGAAATATAATGGCTACCCAGACTCTAAACTGCATCGGGCTCAAGTGCCCTCAGCCTTCACTAAAAGTCACTATTATTGCCCCCAAGATGAAACCAGGCGACCTGCTCGAGGTGGTTGCAGACTGCCCGACATTCGAAAAGGATATCCGCGAATGGTGCACGCGGGCGAAGAAAACCTTATTGTGGGTCAGAGATGAGGGCGCGTCCAATAAGAGGGTTCAGATCAAATTCTGAGCTGCTGTGCGGGTTCTCGTACCTGACCCCGCTGAATGTTCTTCCTGACAACCTGACGGGCATATCATGAGCCCCCCGCAGGCTCGGCCTTGATAACCTTGTTGCGACCACTACGCTTGGCGACGTAAAGCGCTTGATCGGCAAGTTCGCGCAACTCGTGGTCTTCGTCGTAGCCTATGAATTCCGCCACTCCCGCGCTGAACGTGACGAAAAATTCGGTGTCGTTAGTCAGGAATTTAATGCCGGCGAAATCGGAACGCAACTTGTCGATAATCGCCCATGCCTTTTCGAGACTGACATCGCGCAACACCAGCGCGAACTCTTCGCCGCCGAAGCGACCGACCAAGTCATTCTGCCGTAACTGCTGACGAAGTACCCTCGACAACGCCAGCAGTACCTTATCTCCCATCGGATGGCCATAGGTATCGTTGACCGATTTGAAGTGATCGACGTCGATCACGGCAAAGCATACTGTCTCCCTGCGGCGGCGGGCATTGGCTACTGCGTTCTCAAGAAACTGTATGGTGGCTGTATGATTAAACAGGCCGGTCAAGCTATCGCGCACCATCAGGTTCCGCAAAGTTCGCATCCGTTCGGCCCGCGCGACTACAGATGAAACCAGTTCACCTGCGTCGATGGGCTTGACGAGAAAGTCATCGGCTCCGACCGCCAGCGCCGATCGTTTCTTTCTTACGTCAGTTTCGCCCGACAGATAGACGATGGGCATGTCGATATATTCGGGCATCTGCCGGATAACATGGGCCAGCTCGCTTCCGGTACAGTCGGGCATATAAATGTCCATCAGCACGAGTTCCGGTCGAAATTCCCGTAGCAGGTTGATGGCTGTAACAGGATCATGTGTCACCTGGACGATCATTCCTGCCTTTTCCAGGATCGAGGCATGAAGCGCAGCAACATGGGGCTCGTCGTCAATCACCAGTACGCGGAATGGCTCGGGTTTGGCGTTTGAGGTAATAACATCCAGGTGTTCGACAATATCAAGATAGTTCAGGGGTTTGGTGAGAAAAGCCAATCCTCCGGCCCGGACCGCCTGCAGCCGGGCCGGGAAATCAGATCGTACGGAAATGAACACCACCGGCAGTTGCAGCCCGCCCGCGGGCTGCAGATCCTGGATGACAGTGAGGCCGGCATCTGCGCCTTCCGGGAAAACGATATCCATAATCACCGCATCGGGACGTCTGGCGTTAACGGCGTTCCGAAGCTCCTCCACTGTGGAGAATGCAAGGACGTCATATCCGAAACAGATGAGTTGCGACTGGATATGAGTAGCCTGGAACTGGTCGTCATCGCACACATAGACGACCTTGCGCACTGAGAAATCATGCGGAGTGGCTACACAAGCTGGTGCCGCCGTCTTATCTGCGCATGCTTTATCCAACTGCGGGATGAGGCTCTGCAACTGCATTGCTAACCGGTGGATGCCAGCGATGTGCTGTTCGAGCTCAGCGGCGAATTCCGCCGTGTAGGCCCCCGACTGGCCCATCACTTGGGTAATGAGTGTTTCCGCATCCTTCGCTGCCGCACTCAAGTTCTTCAGTCCGAATGTGGCGCCGGATCCCCTCAGATTGTGGAAGATGCGCTTGAGATTTGCCGCACTCTTCTCCGGTTCTTCGGCCAAGCCTACTTCAAGCAGCAATTCACGGGCTTTCGCCAACTGTGAAGGGATCTGACCGATGAAAGCGGACTGCAACTCCGCCATTCTTGCCTCTAGTGCTGTGGATTTGGTCTGCATGGTATTCGCCTTCAAGGGTTGAAGGCGAAGACAACCCGGGCGACGGTATCGGCAATGGTGTCGGCCAAGGTCTCGTCCTTGGCGACGCAAGCCGCTATTCCGGGAGCCATCTCTCGCAACTTGTCAGGGGCTCCGCCGCTCAACAGAATGAAGGGCGCATTGACTCCACCACCCTTGATCTGGCGGGACAACTCTATCCCATCGATCCCTGGCATGTTCAGATCAGAAATGATTACGGCGTATTGGGCATTGCTGGCGACAAGCTGCAAAGCCTCTTCTCCGTCACCGGCAACCGTCACCTCGTGCCCCGCCTCTTCGAGAGTGATGGAAACGATGGCTGCCGCCATCGCGTCGTCATCTACCACCAAAATACGCATATTTCTCAAATAACTATCGCGGGTAGCCGCTTTTATACTGGTGCCGGTGAGAAGAATCGAACTCCCGACCTTCGCATTACGAATGCGCTGCTCTACCAACTGAGCTACACCGGCCAAGGGTGAGATTATAAGATTTATGGGGTGGCCGCGGCAAACCTTTTGGTGGGGGAGGTCATTGCTGTTCGCCATTGGAAGGCAAAAAACCGTATGTTCAACTGCGATCCGGGTAGCCTATGATGCCCATCGAAAAACGTATGAAGCCGTAAGCCATCCAGGCCAGCACGCGTCGCTGCCAGTGAGTGCGTTTCCAGTAAATCGGCTCTACCCGGCGTGCGCCGGAACGGATGGAGCTTTCGATATCTGCGCGCAACTCCGCAGCAAACACCGCATCGTCCACCACCACATTGGCCTCGCGCGCCAGCATCAGGCTGAACGGGTCGATGTTGGACGAACCCACGGTAGCCCACCGATTGTCGATCACCGCCACTTTCGAGTGCATAAAACTGGCATGGTATTCGTAGATTTCGATGCCGGCATCGAACAGGTTGCCGTAGAGCGCTCGCGAGGCGTAATCGAGCAGCCAATATTCGACGCGAGCCTGTAAAAGCAGCTCAACCCTAACTCCGCGCTGGGCGGCGGCAATCAATGCCTTGCGAAACCGCACGCCCGGCAGGAAATATGAATTGGCAATGACGACTTCCGACTTGGCGTTGTTGATGGCCGCCAGGTATGCCTGCTCGATGTCGGAACGATGCCAGACATTATCGCGTACCACGTAGGCGGCCCACATGCTGCCCACCGGCGCAGGCTGAACACGCGTCTTGAGCTTGCCCAGCGGGATGTGCTGCAAATGCGCCCATGCCACACGCCGCCACAAGCGTCGCGCGCTGGCGCGAATCGCTGTCAGCAATGGTCCCTTCACTTCGACGGCATAGTCCACGCGCGGCGGAGTATGGCCTGGCGTGTTGAGGTCATCGATGATATTGATGCCACCGATGAATGCGACCTGCGCATCCACCACGGCGAGCTTGCGGTGCATTCGGCGCAGACGGTGGCGCTTGAAGGTCCAGGGAGAAATTTTCGGGCGATAGAACAACACCTCTACGCCGGCGTCGGTCAGGCCGCCGACAAAGTTTTTCGGTAACGCCTTGCAGCCGAAACCATCCAGCAGCAGGCATACCGTCACGCCGCGTGTAGCGGCCCGCTTGAGTGCGTCTGCGATGCGATGTCCGATCTGGTCCGGCTCGAGAATGTAGGCCTGCAAATGAATTTCGTAGCGGGCGGAGTCGATCGCTGCTTCCAGCGCGGGAAAATATTCGGTGCCATTGCGCAACAACTTGACCAGGTTGCCATGGACGAAGTTGCTCGTGGTCACAGGCGCCTCATCACCGCAGAAAGTGCAGCATGGTCGGACACTTTGGCAAAGGCGGTACCGCTGTGTACCTCGACGTTCAGGATATGAAAGCCACGCGTATAGATGCGGTCGAGACGAAACAACGGCAACAGGGAAGGAAAGCTGCGCGCAGGTTTCCCTGCGGCACTTTCAAAGACTTCCTTGAGATGCAAGCCTTCATCCAGCGTGTGCCCTGCTTTCATATGCCAATCGTTAAAATCACCGGCGATGACCAATGGCGCCTGTGCTGGTACCATTTTTTCGATGCGCTCGCGCAGCATGCCAAGCTGCAGACGCCGCCAGCGCGCAAACAATCCCAGGTGCACGCAAATACAATGCATATGCTGCTCCCAGCCGGGAATGGCGATCTCGCAGTGCAGCATGCCGCGTTGCTCTCGGCTGCTGGCGGAAATATCCTCGTTTTCCCAACGCACGATGGGATACTTGGAGAGTATGGCATTGCCGTGGTGGCCGGCCGGATAGACGGCATTCTTGCCGTAAGCCGTGTCCTGCCACACTTCATCGGCCAGATAGTCATGTTGCGCGCCTGAAAATAGCCGCTGGTGCCGTGCGTGTTCGCCGCGCACTTCCTGCAGAAACACGATGTCCGCCTGCATGTGGCGGATCAATTCGCGCTGCTGGTGCAGCACCAACCGCGCGTTGAAAGCGGTGACACCCTTGTGGATATTGAATGTGGCGATGCGCAGGTTGCGATGCATAGCTAGTGACCAGGTGTGGACGAGTTGGCGGGGTGGCGCGTATTGCTGCGGCGCATGATTTCGGCCGCCAGCCCCTCGAACTGGCGCGTGATTCCGATCTTCATGACAAGCGGGCCGATCAGCGCAGGCACCCAGAAATCCGGGCGGAAGTGCGTCTCATAGTGCAGGTGGGTGTGGCCATCCGCCGCCTCTTCCAGGAGATAGAAACCATCCATGTCCCGCATATTGCCGGCAATGGAATGAAAGCTGACCTGTCGTTGCGGATCGCAGTAAATTTCCAAAGTCACATCAAGCTGGAAATGGTACAACAGAAACCCGGCGGTGCCCTGCTGCGCCACGCGCAACGGCTCGTCCGCCGTGCTGATTACGCGGCTGCTGAGCATATCGGGGATAAATTGGGCAATATGGTCGTAATCCGTCAGCGTTTCCCACACCACGTCCGCCGTCGCTGCGACCAGATCATCGGCGACCACGCTTATCAGGCCATCGTCGGACTGGTCCACCGTCACATGCGGCTCCGCCAGGGTTGGCTGCGCCAGGAAAAGCAGTATCAAGGTGAATGCTGTGGTTCTCATCCCGATAAAGTGTAACCGGAATCAGGAAACCTCCAGCATTCTGTCCAGCGCCAGCTTGGCCAGCGTGACCTCTTCCGGCGGCACGCTGATACGGTTGACGATGTTGCCTGCCACCAGGTTTTCCAGAGTCCAGGCCAGATGCTGCGGGTCGATGCGCGCCATGGTCGAGCACATGCACACCGTGGGCGACATGAATTGCACGGTCTTGCCTTCCGGCTGCATGCGTTCGGCCAGGCGGTTGACCATATTCAATTCGGTGCCCACCAGCCAGTGCGTGCCGGGAGCTGATTCGGCAACGACCTTGGCGATGGTTTCGGTCGAGCCGACATAATCCGACAACTGGCACACCTCGAACATGCACTCGGGATGCGAAATCACCTTGCCCTCCGGATGCTCGTTGCGGAATTTGAGAATGTGCTGCGGGCGGAACATTTGGTGCACCGAGCAATGGCCTTTCCACAGTAGGACTTTCGCATCGCTGACCTGCTCCGGCGTCAGCCCGCCCAAAGGCAGGTCGGGATCCCACACCATCATTTTCTCCAAGGGAATGCCCATCTTGTGCCCAGTCCAGCGCCCCAGATGCTGGTCGGGGAAGAACAGTACCTTCTCGCGCTGCTTGAATGCCCATTCGGCAATTTTCGGCGCATTGCTGGAAGTGCAGACGATGCCGCCATGCTCGCCACAAAAGGCCTTGAGGTCGGCGGCGGAATTGATGTAGGTGACCGGCGTGAAAGTGGCATCGAAGTCGAAATGTTCGGATAATTCGCGTCGGCAGCGTTCCACCTTGGCGAGGTTGGCCATGTCCGCCATGGAGCATCCGGCGGAAAGGTCGGGCAGGATGGAAATCTGCTCGGGGCGCGACAGGATATCGGCTACTTCCGCCATGAAATGCACGCCGAGGAATACGATGTACTCGGCATCGGAAGCCGCCGCAGCGCGGGAAAGCTTGAGCGAATCGCCGGTGAAATCAGCGTGGCGATATACCGCTTCATGCTGGTAGTGGTGGCCCAGAATCACCAAGCGCTTGCCGAGTTTCTCCCTGGCAGCGACGATGCGATCCTGCAGGTCAGCTTCCTGCGCGGCCTGATACTCTTCAAATTTGATTGCAGCAGTTTGCATATTCATTTTCCAGCATGACGTAGCGCAGGCGTCCTCGCCTGCAACTCGATTAATGCAGGCGGGACGCCTGCGCTACTTTATAACACCTTTCCATATCGTTCACCCAACACGCGCAAGGCAACCACGTTCGTCCAGGAAAACACACGAATGGCGGCTTCGCGCCAATCCACCCATTCGTAGCGTAGATGTTCGAGCGGTGAAAGTGTGACCGGCAGCGGCCCCGGCAGTTCCAGCCCGAATATGTGCTCGGTGTTTTGCATCACTCCAGGTGCGTAACGGTGGCACCAGTGCGGGTAGATTTCGTAAACGTTGGACAACTGCCAGTCGGTAAGATTATACCGCTCCGCCTCCAGACCCGTTTCTTCGCGCACTTCGCGGATTGCGGTTTCGCGCAGTGTCTCGCCTTCTTCCTGGCTACCGGTGACCGACTGCCAGAAGCCCGGCTTGTCGGCGCGATCCAGCAACAGCACCCGCAAGTCTGGCGTGTGGATCAGGACGAGAACGGAAATCGGCACCTTATAGTGGTTGCTGCCTATTTTACCGCACTCCAGGGATTGAACAGCGCCACGCCGCTGGCTTCCATATCGCATGTGTTACGGGTGACCAAGGTCATGCCATGGAAAATTGCCGTCGCAGTAATCAGGCTGTCGACCATGGGCATGGGCTTGCCCTGACTTTCAGCCACTGCCAGAACTTCGCCCCATTGCAGGGCTTCATTGGCATTAATCCCAATCGTTTGCCCTAAAAAGCGCTCCCTTACATCCTGATCCAGCCAAGCTTGTAGTTCGTTCTTTTTTAAGGATGCCGCCAATTTACTGATGCCCTTTTGAATCTCCCCCAGCGTGATGCTGCTGATGAAGCATGTGGAAGCGTCCTGCCGGATGACCCAATCTACCACAGCCTGGTGGGGTCTGGTTTTGGCGAGTTCTGATATGACGCAGGTGTCCAGCAGGTAATTCATGAACTACTCGCAGTCAAAATCGATATCACGCGGAAGTTCCTTGCTGCGTGTCAAATCCAGATCAACGCCATACAAAGGGGATTCCTGAAAAAACTGGAACAGATTCTTCTGTGGCTGCTTGATGCGCTTGTACTCTTCGACGGAGAGTACCACCACCACCTCGCGCCCGTGCCGCGTCACGGTTTGCGGGCCGTGGGTCAGGGCTTCGTCCACGACTTCGCTGAAATGGTTTTTTGCTTCCTGCAATTGCCAAGAGGGATTCATGGGGCACCTCCAATTCTGTCTAGTCTGGACAGAATAGAGTGAAACCGCTGCGATTTCAAGTGTTGTGTAGGGCGTCAATAAGCGTAGCGCATTGCGCCGGATGGAGTGATGAAACATACGGCGCATTACGCCTTCGGCAATGCGCCCTACGAACTCTATTCTTCGGAAAAATAATCCGAATCTATTTTCTTGACTTCGTAGGTAGCTACGACAGAAACGCCTACATTGGTTTCAATCATCAGTCGGGCAAGCGTCAGGCCATTGATCAGGACTACCTTGTTGGTGATGTTCTTGACGTAATCTTGAGCTTCTTTGGTGAAGTCAGACGTCGTAATAAACACGCCCTTGTGGGCGCGTTGGCCTTGTAATGCACCTACAAATTTCTGGATTTCCGGACGGCCAATGACGGCTTCCCAGCGCTTGGCCTGAATGTAGATGGCATCAAGACCAAGGCGATCTTCGTTGATAATGCCGTCAATACCTTCATCACCACTGCGACCTATTGCTCTTCCTGCATCCGCACGAGTCCCGCCGTAGCCCATCTGCAACAGCACTTCAACAACAAGACGCTCGAAGAAGGCTGGTGAGCAAGTTTTTACATTGTCGAGTACGTCGCTGGCTAATTCATTAGTGAGCCTTTTGAATGACTCTTCAAGTTGCTCTTCGGGTGTAGCAGCTTGGATTGGACTGGCTGCAGTGATAAGTTGGACAGTTTCCAGATTCTGATTATCCCGGAACGCTAGATATTCGGGGAACTGCTCCAAAGATTTCATGTTGAGCAAGGCTGGGTTCCCAGCAAGCACTTGCTTCCCTCTTTCTGTAATGCGGAAATAACTGCGCCTGGTCTGTTCAAGCAACCCTGCTTTTTTGAGATACGATTTGGCCCATCCAACCCGATTATAGAAAAGTGGAGCGCGCCCGCTGGGTAGGAGCTGTTTTCGTTCCTCTTCAGACACTCCAAACTGACGAGCAAGAACTTCAACAACTTCTCGAAAAATATGCTCTTGCCCATCTTCAATCGCTTTCAGCAAGGGCAACATAGCTGTCTGAAAATCAGGAATTGCCATAAGCCAAGCTCTTCATCGAATGAATTGGGAACCCATCATTGGCTTCAAGCCCGATACTCTACCGAAGGATTTCCCGCCAACAACCCAGCCACACTGATGTCCTCATCAACTTCCGGCCAGTGGATGCCTTCGCCGTTGCCGAGAAGTTCGTAATGAGTTCGCGCGGCGGGCGATGCTAAGAGCAGACGGGGGAACCAGACCAGCGGCGTGGAGAGTACCCGCCCGTCCACCAGACTGACGACCAGTTCAGCATCGGTCAGGGTGACAGATTGCGCCAAAGGTTCAACGTGCAGTGCCAAAGAACTCATGCCATACCTCCTTGAATAACTGATCGTGTTCGCGTACTAGGTTGTGCAACTGAGTCAACTCCTGCGCTGCAAAGCCAGTACTGCTTGCCAGTGCAACAGGCTGTATCCAGAACTTTGCCAGACAACGGCCGGACTGGACATGAATGTGCGCCGGCTCACTGCCTTCGTTAGCATAGAAGAAAAAGCGATAACTACCAATCCTCAGCACGGTTGGCATCGCTTACCCCAAAGCCAGCGCAAACGAGTTCATTTTACCCGGCCGCGTTTTGTTGCCTAACTCGTATATGCAACTCCCTTAACTGCTTCTCGTCCACCTCGTTCGGCGCGCGGGTCAGCAGGCACTGCGCGCGCTGGGTCTTGGGGAAGGCGATCACGTCGCGGATGGATTCGGCGCCGGCCATCAGCGTGACCAGGCGATCCAGGCCAAAGGCCAGGCCGCCGTGCGGCGGGGCGCCGTATTGCAGGGCTTCGAGCAGGAAGCCGAATTTTTCCTGCGCTTCTTCCTTGGAAATCTTGAGCGCGTCGAAGACCTTGGACTGCACTTCCTGCTTGTGGATACGCACCGAGCCGCCGCCCACTTCCCAGCCGTTGAGCACCATGTCGTAGGCTTTGGAGAGCGCAGCAGCGGGATTGGTCGTGAGCATGTCCTCGTGGCCGTCTTTGGGAGAGGTGAACGGATGATGCAGCGCGGCCCAGCGGTCGTTTTCCTCGTCCGCTTCGAACATGGGGAAATCCACCACCCACAGCGGCGCCCAGGTACGGCCATCTACATGGCCTTTTTCGTGGCCGATTTTTGCCCGCAAGGCACCCAGCGCCTCGTTGACCACCTTGGCTTTGTCGGCACCGAAGAAAATCAGGTCGCCGGACTGCGCGCCAGTGCGCTCGATGATGGCCTTGAGCGCTGCGACATGCAGGTTTTTCACTATCGGGCTCTGCAGGCCGGTTTCGTTCAACTGGCTGGCGTCGTTGACCTTGATGTAGGCCAGGCCCCTGGCGCCGTAAATCTTGACGAATTCGGTACAAGCGTCGATTTCGCTGCGCGGGATAACGGCGCCGTTGGGCACGCGCAATGCCGCCACGCGACCGCCCACGGAGTTGGCGGCACTGGAGAATACCTTGAAATCGACGTCCTTCATCGCGTCGGTAAGCTCGGTCAGTTCCAGCGTCACGCGCATGTCCGGCTTGTCCGAGCCATAGCGGTTCATGGCCTCGGCAAATGGCAATCGCGGGAACGGGTTGGGCAGATCGACATCCTGCACCGCCTTGAACATCTGCCGGATCATTTCTTCCACGATGTCCATGATCTGCTGTTCGCCGAGGAATGAAGTCTCGATATCGACCTGGGTGAATTCGGGCTGGCGATCGGCGCGCAGGTCTTCGTCGCGGAAACACTTGGTAATCTGGAAATAGCGGTCGAAACCGGCCACCATCAGCAGTTGTTTGAACAGTTGCGGCGATTGCGGCAAGGCGAAGAACAAGCCATGATGCACGCGCGACGGCACCAGATAGTCGCGCGCGCCTTCCGGCGTGGAGCGCGTCAACATCGGCGTTTCCACCTCGATAAAGCCGTTGCTGTCCAGGTAGTCGCGCAGCACCTTGGAGACGCGGTAGCGCAGCATCATGTTCTTCTGCATCGCCGGGCGGCGCAGGTCGAGGTAGCGATGTTCCAGGCGCACGGTTTCCGACAGGCTTTCGTCGTCCAGCATGAACGGCGGCGTGAGCGAAGGGTTGAGTATCTCGATCTCCTGCGCCAGCAGCTCGATCTCGCCGGTCGGGATGTTGGGATTGACCGTGCCTTCTGGCCGTGCGCGCACCCTGGCGGTGATTTTGAGCACGAATTCGTTGCGGATGTTTTCGGCAATGGCGAAGGTTTCCGCCCGGTCCGGATCGCAGACTATCTGCGCCATGCCTTCGCGGTCGCGCAAGTCAATGAAAATGACGCCGCCATGGTCGCGGCGGCGATGTGCCCATCCGCAAAGGGTGACGGTTTGTCCGATGTGTTGGCTGTTCAAATGGCCGCAATAATGGGTACGCATGGGTGCTAAAGCCTAATCGTTGGGGTTATGGTTGGGTTGGAGCGGTTAAAAATCAGTGGTTATCGCGTGGGTTGTCGGGTATGACAACGCCCATCGAGATGATGTACTTGAGCGCATCGTCCACGCTCATATCGAGCTCGATCACGTCGGCACGCGGCATCATCAGGAAAAAACCGGAAGTTGGATTGGGCGTGGTCGGCACGTAAACGCTGATGTACTCGCCCTGCAAATGGTTGGCCACGTCGCCACCCGGTTGGCCGGTCATGAAAGCGATGGTCCAGCAGCCTTGGCGCGGGTACTGCACCAGCAGCGCCTTGCGGAAAGCTTCGCCGGAATCGGAAAACAGCGTGTCGCTTACCTGTTTGACGCTGTAGTAAATCGATTTCACCACTGGTACACGTGCCAGTAGGGATTCCCAGAACAGCAGGATACGCCTGCCGAAAAAATTGGTGGCGACGATACCGGTGGCGAACACGATCAGCAGCGTCAATATCGTGCCGACACCAGGTACGGAAAACCCGAACAGTTCCTCGGGCCGCCATTGTGCCGGCAGCAGCAACAGGCTCTGGTCCATGGTACCGATGAGGGCCTGCAATATCCAGATGGTGATGCCGAGCGGCACCCAGACCAGCAAGCCGGTGATGAAATATCTTTTCAGCATGAGCAAACGACAAGGGCGAGGCTAACCTCGCCCTCCGTCAATCTTCCGCATCAGTGGCAAGAGCAATTGCCGCCGCATGGCGTCGGAGCTGGCGCGCTATCTTCCTTCGGCTTGGAGCCACCCTTGAAATCGGTGGAATACCAGCCTTTGCCCTTGAGCTGGAAGCCGGCGGCGGAAAGTTGTTTGACATAAGTGTCCTTGCTGCATTTGGGACAGACGCTGAGCGGCGCATCGCTCATCTTCTGCATCTCGTCGTCCGCATGGCCGCAGGAGCTACAACGGTATCCATAAATAGGCATGCAAATACCTCCTAAAAAACAAAATTATACCCGAAACATTCCGGATACTCGAAAAATGGGGGCAAATCAGTGAGTTGCAAGGCCGCCATACAAAAAATCAGACTACATTTTGCTGAAAAGGTACATCACTCGTATTTCCTCACCAGGAATGGCTTCTGCTGCTGCGTTGCTGGTTAAGGAGCCAAAATCTTGCAACCAGGTTATCACCTCAGGTTGGTTTTGAAGTCGCTCCTATCCAAACGCTGCCCAGGACTAGGACAGCACCGAGAAACTGTGTGACAGTCAGGCTTTGATGCAGCAACAAATAGCCAAGCAGGGTAGCGACCAGCGGGCTTAGCAAGCCCAGCATGGAAACTGCCGCCGTGGGCAATCGGTGGATACCGCGAAACCAGAGCGCATAAGTAAGGCCGGAGCCGATCAGGCCCAAGTAGGCATAGCCGATGACATTGTTCAGCGTTACGTTGTGTAGGGTTTCTTCAAAGAGAAGCGCAAGAGGCAACAGGAAAAGGCCACCAAAGACAAGTTGCCAGGCTGTCAATGCGGAAATGGAATAAGGCGACTTCCAGCGTTTGGTCAGTACCGTCCCCAACGCCATGGACACTGCGCCGATCAGGGCGGAGACGATGCCGATGGTATCCAGTTTGGCGGCAGGGCCGAGCACCAGTAACCCAACACCGATCAAACCACTGCTCGCGGCAAGCCAGGTCAGACGGGAGTATCGGCCATTCAGTATGATCCAGGAAAACATCACCACAATCAGCGGCTGGATCGCGCCCAGAGTTGCGGCAACGCCGCCCGGTAAGCGATAGGCGGCAATGAACAGAAGCGCCTGGAATATGCCGATATTGAGTAAGCCCAGCACCATCAAGCGCCACCACCAATGGCCTCGGGGCAGCGATCGTATCATCGCGATCATGAGGATACCCACCGGTAATGCTTGAATTACGGCTGCGGTCAGCGGGTGATCTGCTGGTAACAGTTCGGTGGTCACAATATAGGTGCTCCCCCACACACATGGGGCAATCGCAGTCAAAAGCGTGTCATGAAATGATGTGAAGTTTTTGTGTGTTACCGCCATGCTATGGTTTCGCTCTCTTCCAGCGGCCGCTACGTTAGTGCTGAGGTTGAAAAGCGCATCACACGCGTTGTCTTCCCAAGAATGGCGGCACCATTTGTTCGAGCGCGTTCCACGACGCCTGGCTGACGACGTCGCCAAGCCCACCCTCGTTGACAAATTCCACGGTGCAGACAAGTTCACCCGGTTGCAGCGGTTCACGCACGGCCTGCAACTTCTCCAGCACCCTGAGATCGGCTTCCGAAGCGTCCCTTGCCTGATCCTGCCGCCGCTGGATACGCTGGCGCAGGGTGGCGGGCGCAGCCTGTATATCCAGGATGGCGAAGGGTACTGCCATTTCCTGCGCCAGCTCGCGAAATTGCTCGCGTTCTGCGTGCTGGAGGAACGCGGCATCCACGATCACCGGGAAGCCCGCACTCAGCAGCTCGCGCGACAACTCATGCAGTCTGGCATAAGTTCGCTGAGTTGCGTCGGCAGTATAGATGCCGCCGGCAACCTGCGAGCTGCTGGCTTGCAGCGGCGCAAGGCCGAACAGGCGCTTGCGCTCTACATCCGATCGTATACGGATGGCCTGCAACCGTTCCAGCGCGATTTGCGTCACGGCAGTCTTGCCGCACCCCGGCAGGCCGTGCGTAATGATCAAGGCAGGACCGCGGCTGGCAAGGCAAGTTTCAGTCAGCGCCAGGTAGTCGCGGCAGGCGGCCATGGCGTTGTTTGCCTCCTTTGGTTTTGTATCCGGCTGATGGGCGCGGATGGCGTCGATCTTGGCACGCACCATGGTGCGGTAGGCGAGATAGTAACGCAGCACTTTCACCCCGGCATAATCCCCGGTCAGCTCCAGGTAGCCGTTGAGGAAATGGAAGGCCAGGTCGGG
>Ga0172367_10006259_pt1 | contig 14063 bp, 9 predicted proteins | sample Lak10m_FD_114542 | JGI IMG/M metagenome (GOLD analysis project Ga0172367, IMG submission 114542) | Freshwater microbial communities from Kabuno Bay, South-Kivu, Congo - kab_022012_10m | ecosystem: Environmental > Aquatic > Freshwater > Lake | place: Democratic Republic of the Congo: South-Kivu... | reverse complement strand
CTTTTATTTTGTTCTGGCATAATTAATTATTCGTTTATAGATAATTGGCTACATGGTGTTTTATATTTTTTTAAATTTAGAAAAAGAATTTTATGGGATAATGAAGAAATAAATAATTTAAACCAACGAGGATCTAAATTTCCAAGAGAATTAGTTTTTTATAATGTTTTAGATGGTAATTTTTATTATAGAAGTACACCATACGATCCTTTAACTAAACAATTTAAAGGTATGTTAGACACTGAAACAAATAATAAATTAATTCTACATCCAACAACATTCTATGACGTTGGTGTTAGAGATGAATTTTTTTATGAAATATGTTCAGACCCTACTTTAGATCCTACATGTTCTGTCATTAGAGATATAACTTCAACATCATATCAAGATCCAGCAAATATAGTTGAATATGGTTTAATGTATCGTGGCGATATTTCTAAAAAAACAAATGTTGAATCATTTTTTAATACAAATGATTTTGATGGTAATGCCGAAACTTTTGATGGAGATTTTATACAATTATTTTCAATAAACAGTGAAGCAGGTATAGAAGCGTTTGATTTAGATACACCACATTATTTCATGTACAATAATGAAAAATTAGACCCTGAATTAGAACATAAACCTTATTTTACCAGCGGTACCACAAATTATGGCCCATTACCTATAGATTTTAAATTTGATAGTAATGGTAAATTTATAAGAAGTTGTTTAAATTATAGACTTGGTGATTTTAATCAGAATGTTCCTTTTTATTTATGGAATAAACAAGGTGAAGGATTTGGCCCTTATGGCACGAATAGTGACACACAAAAATGGGATAAATCTATCATTGCAAATATGCCATTACAAAGAATATATTCAATAAATAATGCAACTACAACTAACACTAATTATGTAATGAATGATGGCGAAGAAGAATATTTATTGAGACCGATGAATATTACTCACGATACAATAATGATAAATGGAGATTATGATGATATAATTGAAAGATTTGATTATATATCTACAAATGTGCCTGATAATCTAAATACAAATGGTGCGTCAGCATTTACAGAAAACGAAATATGGTTAAAAGTCACTTCAGGTACAATAACAGACCCAATAAAAGGGGATATATATGTTGTTATAAACAAAACATGGATAAAACAAAATGTTGAATATATAAATGGTAGTCAAGAAATTTTTTTATTTCAAACTAAACAAAATTATAGTGGTACAAAACAGGTATTATCGACACCATTTATGTTTTACTTTGGTTTAAAACCACAAAACACTTCGTTAGATTTGTTAAATAAATATTATGGAGCTAAAGGTTCATTCACAATGACAGATTAATGAAAAAAACTATATTACATCCGACAAAAAGATTTGATAATGCTTTAAGTGAAGATATTCAAATTCGTATAGACTTAGAAAGTAATGAAAAAATCATCAGAAATGATGATAGAAATGTTATTTTAAATTTATCTCAACAATATTTTAACGAAAAAAATAGTTGTATTAATTATAAAATATTTGGTAAACTTAGAATGGTGTTTAGAAATTTATATGAAGGTTTTTCAGAATATTCATATCTTAGAAATAGATTATCATTAACAGATATCATCAATAAAAATAAAGGTTATTTACCATATAATGAATATGCATTTCGTAGAAATGATATATATGGAGAAGCAAACACTGGCGTGACCATTTCTGATTTTGATAATTTTACTGGGTTTACGTTAACAACCACAGGATCAAATTCACATTTAGAAATTAATTCAACCAATTATAATAAGCATAATTGGAATTTATATTTATCATATGTTTATAGTGGTGTAACTAATTTCCCTATGAAATATACATTAAGTGGTATAACACAACCACATATTTCTTTTTTAAGCGGTGATGGCATACCATTTAGAGTGGAACAAAATGATAGTTACATAATTTTAACTAGCCCAGTTAAACATGGCATGTTACAAGGTGAGCATATAATTGTTAGTGGCGTTCCATTTTATATTAATTCAGTTGGTAATGAAATTTATAATTCAGAATTATATACAATTTACATATCTAAATCTCAAATTAAAAATAATTTTACTTTCAATAGTTTAATAACTGGTAAACGTTGCGTAGATATAAAAAATAGTGGTGAAACCACATCACAATATTATGTCCACAAATTAAAAACATTAACAGATATTAATGATTATGATATTGATAATATTGGTTTTGAATCGACAATATTTGAAGAAGAAAAAAAGATTATTTTCGAAACATATGATGGTGATAATGACGTTATTGTTGAGCGTAATAGAATGGAAGTGTTAATGTATAATTTTAAAGATCCTTTTGTTTTAAGTGGAATTACAAATAATTTTAATAATACCCCAAGTGAAATATATTTAACTACAATTTTTAACAATGGTAACGGATATTTTTTATTTCCGCCAAAAGTTGGGTATTCATTTCATTTTCACAATTCATGGGTAGATTTACATTTCAGTGGTAACACATCAAATGAAACATCATTATCATCATATCAGTTTAATAGGGATTCTAAACAATTTAGTGCGGGACTCCCATTAAATATTAACACAGATTTATACGGTGATTTTATTGAATTTAACCCAAGTGAAATGAAAGAAAGAATCATTTCGCCATCTTATCATAAAATATCAATTAACCCATCATTTTTTGACCACGGTCAAACTGGAAGTACTTTTTATTCAGGATCATCAGTTAATAACCCAACAGGTTTATATTATCAGACACATTACAAAATTAAATTGAAAGAATTGTCGCCATATGTTGAAGTGTCAAAAACAAATAATGTATATAATTTACCAGAAAATGCTAGATATTTTGAAAATGAAAAAATATGGAAATGGAGAGATATTTATGATTTGGGGTATTTTGATGAACAAGGTAATGGCGTTGATTTTTCTTTTATGAATAATATGTTGTATGTTCATAAAGATATAAATTTCTATTTAAGAAATGAAAAACAATTTAAAAATAAAATAGATGGTTTGAAAAATTTTAAAAACTTATCATCAACTTCAGATATAGTGTGTTAAAATGAAAATATTGAGAAAAAACATAAATAATAATATACCTATTAATATTGATAATAATTTTAATATTGATTTGTTATGGGAAGAAAATATGACTAATTATGAACAGGAGATGCTAAAAGTCATAATAAACCCAAGTTTAAATTTTGAAACTTCTAAATATGCTCACGAAACATATCTTAGTTCAAATGGGTCGACACAAGATGACATTTGGTTTTATTTTTATTTTTATAGTGATTCAGGGACAACACATAATGGCGGGTTAAATTATGAATATGTGGGGCTATCGTTACAAGAAAATAGTAAATTAACCGTTAACACAAATGAAAGTTTTTTCAGATTAGATTTTTATAAAATACCGACATTAGAAGACTTATCATTAGATTATTTTAATAAAAAACTTGTTTTTACTAAAAATTTAAGAATACCGTTGGGCGAGAAAATTTATTTTAAACCGATTAATGATTATGTTTATGTGCCAGTTTTTCACGGTTCGAGTATTATAAATGAAGAAAACATGAACTTTTATTGGTTTGATGATGATAATGTGTTATCAGATCAAACATTAACAGGTAATACTTTTTATATGACAGCAAAGTATTTTAATTCTATTGATGGTTCAATTTATAATTTTACCAAAAATGATTTAGATATTAATGATATACCAAAAGAAAGTGGAGACACATATTATAAAGTTACTATTAATAAAACGAACAAAACATATAATATTACAGGTAGTGGTAGATTTGGCATTAGCACTAATCCAGTAAAATTTTATTCTAATAGTTTACCAAATTTACAATACGCAAAATATACAGGGTCAACAGAATCTCCTGATTACACTGTTTACACTGGTTTTACCGTTAATATTACTGACATAATAAAGGAAACTATATGCCCAAGTAATGATGGTGTAATAACAGGTTCTTTATCGGGAACAATAATATACCCATATGAAATATGGGTAAATAATATATTATTTTCAGAATACAATAACACGCCAACATTTAATATTACAGGGTTAACCGCTGGACAGAAAAATATTCTTGTTGCAGATAATATTGGTTTTGAAAAAGAAGTTAATAATATTAATATTACTAAATATGATACATTGACTTATGCTACATTGACTTTTGATTATACTGTTGTAAATTCAACTTCGACAAATTATTTAGCTCCAAATGGTAGTTTAACCATACAAAACTTAGTTAATGGCAATGGCAACGATAAATATAGTGCATATATTAGCTACCTAACTGTCTATGACGGTAATTATTATTATTTAAATGGAGAAACTAAATTATTTACTGGTAATACTGTAACATTTAATGATTTAGGCTATTCATCATATGATGGTTACGATATAAATGTTGAAGAACAAGGTTGCTCCATTAACAAAAAAATATATACTAATGTTGTTATACAGAGTGTACCTTATGTTATAATTGGGGAAGTGGAGCAAACATCTAAAATATCGTCATATGTGGAAAATAATGAAATTAAGTTTACTGGGGGTTCTAATATTACTGAAAAGGGTATCTATTGTTCTAAGGTTAACTCAGTGCCAACATCAAATGATAGTAATATTACAGTAAATATTATTGATGGTCTTGATATTAAGTTTAATGCTAGTATATTAAATTTAAAACCAGGTACAACATATTATGTTAGACCGTATAGCGTAAACAATATTGGTAAATCTTACGGTGAAGTTAAATCGTTTACCACAACATCGGATATACCATATTTATTTACCACAGAGCCATATGACATAACCATAAATAGTGTTACGAGTGGTGGTTATGATATTATAGATAATGGTGAACAAATAACAGAAAAGGGGTTAATAGTAACAACTGGTGGTGTGAATAATAAAAGAATTGGCGTAACAAGTTTTGATATACAAGACATTTCATCAGAAGTGAATAATTATATCATTACAGGTGATACTTATTGGCACCATGAACTATTTAATATTAATGAGTTCGATCCAGTTGCCAATAATATACCTGCTTGGTTAAATATTAATTTAACCATGCCTAATTATAACCATTTTCAATTTCATAGAACGGGTTCAACCACCGATGAAATTTTCAATTTTATTAATGAATGGAATTTTATAATTGAAGCATCTATTGATCCAGATCGTGTTGATAATGATTATGATAGATGGTATAGTCCAAAAGCTGAAGCAACATTAACATTAAGGAATGATTATTATTCAGATTATGTACCTTACAATGATGATATTGTTTTTTATTTAAACCAAGAAGATTTAAGATTATATATTCCATCGGGTTTAATATATGGTTATTATACCAAAGGAGAATCAACAATACCGTTTAGATATCAGTTAGATAAACATATCACAAATAAGGCATTTAAAGGTATCTATGACTGGTTTTATTTTATGGAAGTTAAATGTGATAATATGTTTGAAGTAATGGCTAGCGATGTAGATTATATTGGATTAACTGGCGTGTTAATATCACGAGGAATTTGGGATGATTGGTTAAGTAATATAGTTGACATAACACAAACAATAGCCCCAATAACTATTGTTAACCCAACATCGGGTACTGATGATTTTATTTTAAATGTCACTGGATTAACACAAAATACAGATTATAATATTATGTCGTATGCTATAAATAGTATAGGTACAGGTTATGGTGATATACAAACTTTTAAAACGCTTGAATAAAATGAAAAAAGAACAATATAAAATACTAAGAACAGTAACAGATCAAACTTATCAAATACCGATATATTTAGAAGAAAAAATTAATAATTTAGGTGTTATGGTTGATTTTGATGGCGAAATTGAACAAGTAGAACAAACTTGTAATTTCACATATAGTGGCTATAATCATAATTTAACCATCTTTAATACTGTAAATACAAATAAATATAAATCATTGATTGATGTTGAATACACAATAAATTGGGGTGATGGTAATTATAGTCAATTACCGATGACAAAAATTAACGATGTTAATTTATCATCGTTAATGCATACATACTCAAATAGTTTAACGGGTTCAACATTAGAAATTACAGTAAATTCACCTTGGAGAGTAGAAAAAATAAAAAGAAATATAAAATTACCATTTATTAATGATTATGGGTGGTATAATGATTTAGGTACTTTAATATTTGAAATACCATATAACACAGGAACGACAACACAAGATTATCTATTAGATTATAGAAAAACAACAGGTGAAACTGTGCCAACAATTATCACATTTATGGGTATTGGCAAAAGTCGTATAAATGAATTTAAAAAATATGGTGATAATGGATATACTATTATTTTTAATACTGGCACGACAGAAGGTTTAGGTGTTTATACTGGTTATACAATTGATGGGTTATCTTATTTTGATTACCCAAATGACATTACGTATATCACAGGGGTAACAAAAACAATTGAAAATAATATTTTAACATTAATGGATGAAACAATATTAACATTGAATGATTTTACTTTAATATATATTGATAATTATAATGAAAGTTATAATGGTATATTAACAAGAGATGAAAATTTATTAGGTTTCATAAGTGAGCCACAAATATATTCAGATATTTTTATTGAAAGAGGTAAACAAAGTTTAATTGAAAGAAATTTAAGGTTAAATGAAATAGACAACATGGGTGAGTTGGAAATTTATGGTGGGGGTTATTTCAAAGTGAAAAAACAATAATTTAGATATTTATAATAAAAAGAAATAAAATGAGTTCAGGAACTTTTGGTAATATAAGGCCTGCTGATGTGAGTCCAGATGATGTTGAAATAATATATCATTTTACTGCAGATAGGAATATTAATAGTGTTGTAGATTTAAGAAAATTAGATGCAAAGAATATTTTAACGCCTGTGTTTCATAATGATGAAACCACAGATGATCAATTTGCACCAAATGTCGAAATATTAGGTGGTTTATATAATTTAGTGTTAAAATCTGACGATTTTAATAATTTAGGTATTTATACACTGTATATTAGACCTAAACAAATTAGAACAAAAATAACGGATTGTGGCGTGTTAGCCGCATTACCTTCGGTTAGAGGTATAGTTATTGATTTACAGAATGTTCCAGTTAATGATAGAAATAAGTTTACGCCACAAAATTTAACTGGTTATCGAGTTGAATATATTAATAGTAATAATAAAAAAAAAATAACTAATTTTTATAGAATTGTTACATCAAATTTTTATTGTGAGCCAATAGTAAATAATCAATCTAATACTAATCAAAAATCAATTAGATATATATATAGTGAAACTACAACAAATTTAGTGTTTTTAACACTAACGCCAAGTGCTGCACCAACAACAAAACCAAATACAGTACCTTTTATTGGTGAAGTTGAGCAATCTATTATATTAACCAATACATATTTTAATCCATCAACAATAGAAATTGAAATGGTTGAATATGATACAACGACATTAGGGTATGCATTATATGGTAATCAAACTAAATCTATCGATAAAGGTATTTATACCATATATGATAATGAAAATAATATATATAAACAATTTAATTTATATGAAGTAAAAGATCAATATAATGAAACGTTGTTTGAAGTAAGAGAAAAAAGAACAGATATTGATCCATCTTTAGATTTTGAAACAATAACAGAATAATGGCAGTTAAATATAAAATACCAAGTCAAGCGTCAAGCGGTTTAGAAACATTTGCAGACGCAATTGTTGGGTTACAGATTACAAATGGTACTAACCAATTAACCAATAGTAACTTTAACCTTGACCGAGCAATACCTGAAAAAGATGATAAAAATTTCAGGTCAGAGCCGTTTTCTGATTTCTTAACATTAGATGATATAAATGAAGTTGAATATGAAAATATTACAAGTATATCTGACCAAACAAATAGACAAACAAATAGACAAACAAATAACCAAATAAAATTTAAAAATTCTAAAAATAATGGCTCATTATCATTATATGGGTCATTAAAAAATAAATTAGGCGTTGCTGTATCAAATATAATAAAAAAATACCCAGCAGGTGTTTATATTGATGGCGCTAATGATAATTCCGTATTTGATATAAATTATGATAATATCACCGACACAACAACGTTTAAAATAAAAAACACATTTTTAACAAACCCATTAGATATTATCTTTTTAAAACCACAAAGTCAAATTATACCAGAAAATTATAATGAAATGAGATATTTTTTTTCATCATATGAAAAATATGTTATTGAAATAAATTCAAATACTTTTGATATAATATACTATGAAGAACCAATAACAAATGATGATATGATTTTTAGAGTTATTGGTAATTGTTTTAGTGGTAATACTGTAACAAACATGCCAGTTTTAATAAGGCCAAATAATGGTTATGTTGAAGAATTTTTTAAAAATTTAGATGATATAGAAAGTATTTTATTAAACAGAGAAACCACCGTTAAATATACCGCATCATTTGTTACATATAATGATGATAATGAGCCAATTACAGAGTATGTTACATGGCCTATTAGTTATGATGGGTGGAACATTTTGGTATATGGTTTTAATTATGATTTATATATATCTAAATTATCAGAAATAGGGGAAAAAATAGATGTAATAAAGTCAAATTTAATAACCAGATATTATACTAGCCCACAAATTTTTGAGTTTGATACAATAGATAAAAAGATAGAATCAATTTTTCAAATATATGGACAAAGTTTCGATAATGTAAAAAAATACATTGATAATATTCAATATATGAGAAAAATAACATATGATGGTATTAACAATTTACCTGACCCTTTATTAAAAAACTTAGTAGAAACATTAGGTTTAACGGTCATTAAACTATATGAAGAATCATCATTAAATGATATTGAATATAATAAATTATCATCAAGTTATTCGGGGTTGTCTAATGGGTTAAATTTAATAGAAACGGAAACAGAAATGTATAGAAGGTTATTAAATAATTTATCTTATTTATTAAAATCTAAAGGATCTCGAAAATCTATTGAGTTTTTATTAAAGTTTTTTGGTGCGCCAGATCAAATGATTATTATTGATGAATTCATTTATAATGTTAATGGGGTATTACCAACAAATAATTTCGAGGAAGATATAAATGAAGTTATAACTAATGGTAAAAAAGTTTATGTTGCTACAATTAATAATACTGGCGACACTTCTTATATGGTAACGGGAATAACAAATTATTCAACATTGTTTCGTGATCAATATCCTGTAGATGAAAAAACAGGTTTACCAAGAAAATTTACAACAAATAATGAATCAGTATTTTTTGAAATGGGTGCTGGGTGGAATAAAAAAACATTAGATCATAGATCTTCCGAAATTCTTGATACATATCATTCAGATTTAAATAGTAGAATTAAAACCATTAAAACAATGTCTAAACCATTCACATATGGCGAAGATTATTTTAATTTATATAGAACATTACCAGGTTTAAATTATGGGTATAATATAAATTTAAAAATAGACAATGATAAAACATTAAATGTGGAAAATGATAGTGATGAAAAAATTTTAAATACAAAAAAATTGAATGTTTTTTTATCTGCCGATAATATAATAAATTATGATATATTTAGGAAAATAAATGAGGTTATTACGAATGGTGTCACCTCAATCGAAGGTTTTATAATTTTAACCCTAGATGATTTTATTATTACACCTTTGTCATATAATATAAATAACCCAAAATTAGAAAATATGACATTTGATGAATTTAAAAAAGAATATTTAAATATTTTTTTATCAAATATAAATGTTATCAAATATGAAAATAAATATAACGAATTATCAAGTGTAAATTTAAAATATAATAATACAACCACGCCATATATCTTTGACAAAGTATATGATTATATAAGAAAAATATCACCAAATTGGATTGATATTGTTGAACAATTTATACCTGCAACAACATTATGGCTAGGTGGTAATATTATACAAAATAACATATTTCAAAGAACAAAATATGTACATAAAATAAATAGAACAGAAAATAAACAAAATTATATAATTTAAAACATGAGTTATTTAAATTCAACAAATATATTTTTAGACGGTAAATTAACTAAATACGGTAGAAAAAAAATTTCGGAGGGTAATTTTAATATAAGATATTTTCAAATTGGTGACTCTGAAATTGATTACGCATTAAATGTGGATAATTATAAAGTAATTCAACCATTAGATAATGATAATGTTATTAAATACCCATATATGTTAAATGACAATACATTAACAGGCATTACATACGGTAATCCAATAATGAGGTCTTATACTGATATTGTAACTGAGGAAGTTGGTAATGCTGGGTGTATTAATAATACTTATAATATTTTAACGCCAACACAAACCGTTAATTATTCAAATATAACTAATGATCATTTTACAGTGTCATCAGTGTCAGGTTTTTCAATAAATGACACTGTAACATTTATTACACAAACAAGTGATATTATTATTAATGATGTCAAATCATACACTTATAAAATAACAAATATTATAGGAAATGTTATATATGTTGATCGTAATATACCAAATTTTTTAAATATATTAGGACCAGGTAGCGGATTATTAATTAATAATGATTTCAAAAATATAAATCAATATGAATTAACACAAACAGATATTAGTAGTCAACAAGATGGCTGGAATTTAAATGTTGTATGGACAGAAAAACCAATAGGTGTGAATGCAAGTCCCCAATTTTTTGAATCATCTGTTTATTGTTCAACAAAAGATTTTTTTGGATATACCACATCAACTAATCAGTTAACAAATACTGGAACTTCGATAACTAATTCATTTGGTGAAAAAATTATCGTAACACCTGAAGAACAGCATTCGATAGCTATATTACATTATTCAAAAACTGGGGATACAAATAATCCATTTAAAATAATTAAATATAATGAATACCTAAATCCAGACAATTATTTTGAAATAAAGATACCTTTTATTTTATATGATAGAATTTCAGGTGAAACAGGTATAACATTAACTATGGATTATTCTAACGAATATTTTATTAATTCAAGTGCAATAGATAGTTACCCTAATAAATTAAAATATTATTATTTAATAGATACATTAAATAATCCTGTTGGTAAAGTATTTACGGATAAAAAAATAATTATTATTGATGATCAAGAAATAGTTGCAGCGTTAGATAAAAATAGTAATAGAAATTATACTTTACCAATACCAAAAATTGACTATGTACCAGCAGATATTAAATGTGCCACAAATGGAATAAATAGTGATCCACTATTATCTGGAAATACAACAGGTTACACATATTATGTAACATACATGTTAACGTATACAGGCGATAATAACACATATTCATTGCCATGTAATTATTATTCAAAAATAACAGGATTACCATATGATTCAGATATATCTATTAAATTTAATGTTGATGATTTTAAGTATATGTCACAAATAAAAAGTCAATTTAACACAAAATATATTGCAGATAAATTTTATATATTATTTCAAAAAGTAAATAATGGTAGTAAGCCAGTATCATCTAATTGGATAATAATGGATTTTACTAATGAATTATTACCACTATCTGTTGATGGATTAATAAACCCAGATGATTTAAGAGGTACTAAATTTATTATAAGTGGTAACGATTTAGTTGGCAGAGAAATTATTTATGATAATATTGCCGATTTATATGAGTGGCCTATACAAACGACTTTTGGCGGTGACCAAATTTTAGGCGGTAGTGTTAAAACAAAAAGATCATGTGATATTGAAGTTATGAATTATTTGATAAATTTACCATCAACGGAATTTTTAACCACACAAAATAAAACATATTCACAACCGAATAATAAAAAAATAAGTGAAGTACATCTTCTAGATAGTAATTTTAACTCTTTAGTCGTTAGTAAATTTTCTAAACCGATAATAAGAAATAATCATCAAGTCATAAGTATAAAAATTGATATTTAATTATTTACTTTTTATTTAATTTATATTATTTTTATAAAAAAATACTATATGAATCAAGAAAAAATAAAACGATTTAAAAATACGCCAAAAATTTTGGGACTCGATGTTAGTACAAAGACAACTGGTTTTGCTTTATTTGAGTTATCAACATCTAAATTATTAGAGTTAACACATTTTTCACCAAAAATAAAACCACAGCCTGAAGATAAATTAGAAGAATTAATTTTAAAAGCTGAAGCGTTTAAAAAACATTTAGAAAACTATAGAAATATTGGTATAACCAGAGTTATAATTGAGGAACCACTATTAAATTCTAATAACGCATATACTATTGGCACATTATTAAGATACAATACACTTATTTTAAAAATATGTTATGATATTTTAGGCGTTGTTCCAACATTTATTTCAACATATGAAGCGAGAAAATATGCTTTTCCTGATTTAATGGCACCGAATGATAAAGGTAAAATAGTTTTATTTGGTGGCTACCCTAAAGATATAGATAAGAAAAAAATTATATGGAATCATGTTAATTTATTGTTTCCCGAAGTTGAGTGGTTTAAGGATAAAAAGGGAAAATTAAAAAAAGAAAATTTCGATATGGCCGATGCCGTATGTTGTTTAATAGGGTATATTAATAAATTAAAAAGTACTGAATAATTCGGTACTTTTTTTTTTAACTTTTTTTTTGTATATTTGTAAAGTGAAGAAAAAAGATGAATACGAACCAATTATAGATTTATTGGACGACATATTAGATGATCATAGAACACATAATGATTATACGGGACAATTAACATATTGCTGTCCTGTTTGTTCGTATGAAATAAAGGGTTTAGATGAACTTGATGGTAAATATAATTTAGAAGTAAATTATAAATTAGAAGTATTCCGATGTTGGGTTTGTGGTGAAAGTCATGGGACACAAGGTAAAATATATAAATTAATAAAACAGTTTGGTAATAAAAAACATTTAAAACAATATAATCTTTTAAAGCCAGACGATGTTGAAGAATATGTTAGGACATATAAAAAAGTTCAATTACCAAAAGAATTTATTCCTTTTTCTAAAGCTAGCGCTGGATTAAAATTAACGCATTATTACAAACAGGCTTATAATTATGTTAAAAATAGAAATATATCTGATGAATTATTAAAAAAATTTAATATTGGGTTTTGTTATCAAGGTGAATATTCTAATAGAATAATTATACCATCTTATGATATAACTAATGAAATTAATTATTTTATTGGTCGTTCATATGAATCTAAACCTTTTTTAAAATATAAAAACCCACAAGCACAAAAAGAAATAATTATTTTCAATGAAAATTTAATTGATTGGACTAAAACTATTTATTTGGTTGAGGGAGTATTTGATAGTATTTTTTTAGATAACTCTATACCAATGTTAGGAAAGGTATTAAGTGATCAATTATTTTCATTATTATATGAAAAAGCAATAAAAATAATAATAGTATTAGATCCAGACGCATATGAAAACGAGCAAAAAATATATAACACTTTAAATGGTGGTCGTTTATTCGGTAACGTTTATATGACACATTTAAAAGGTGATAAAGATATTGCTGATTTATGCGGTGATTTAACGGATTATCCACCGTTTAATTTGGATTAATTTAATAAAAAAAATATGAAAAAAATTATTAGTTTTTTAAAATTTACATTTTTTACAACGCCAAAAAATGCATCAATGTGGGTGGAACAAAATGAAAAACGTATAACTTCATTATGGTCTACATTAATTTTTATTACAACTATCGCAATGTTATTTGTAACGATTAAAAATGCTTTTATAAAATGAGAAAATATCACAAATGCGGTCATAATGACTGTGAAAATAACGCTAATTGGATTTATATGCCAGGATATAGTGGCGGTGGCTCGCCATTTAGCTGTGATGAACATGTACACAGAGGTTGTTCATGTAACACTCACTCAATAAATGAAGAGTATCGTGATTTACCT
>Ga0172367_10006257_pt1 | contig 14067 bp, 16 predicted proteins | sample Lak10m_FD_114542 | JGI IMG/M metagenome (GOLD analysis project Ga0172367, IMG submission 114542) | Freshwater microbial communities from Kabuno Bay, South-Kivu, Congo - kab_022012_10m | ecosystem: Environmental > Aquatic > Freshwater > Lake | place: Democratic Republic of the Congo: South-Kivu... | reverse complement strand
CGCTGCAGAGACCGAGGCGGCCACTTCCGGCAGTGACGTCCCTGCAGCGACGATGGTGAGCCCGATCACAAGCTCACTGACGCCTAGGTCGCGTGCGAACCCGATTGCCGCTGCGACCAGCCACCGCGAACCCAGAATGAGCAACGCCAAGCCAACGATCACGAGTGCAATCTGAACGGGCAGCTTTCCGTCCCAATCGACCTGAGCAGAGGGCTTGAGTTCACTCGCATACTCGTCTTGGACCAATGCAAATTGTCGGCGCGACTGAACGACGAGGAAGACGGTGTAAGCGATCAAGAGAATGAACAGAAATGCGCTCTCGAAAAACGAAACGCGCTGATCGAGGATGAATACGAGCAGTAGTGCCGAGGCACCGATCATCATGGGGACTTCTTGACGAATGACTTGCGCGTTGACACTCAAGGGAATGACCAACGCCGCAATCCCCAGGATAAATAACACGTTGAAAATGTTGCTCCCGACGACATTGCCCACTGCAATATCCGTCTGACCCGACAACACCGCGGAAACGGATACCGTGGTTTCAGGCGCACTGGTTCCAAATGCGACCACTGTAAGCCCAACTACCAACGGCGATATCCCAAAAGATAGCGCAAGCTTGGAGGCTCCGCGGACTAACGCTTCCGCGCCTAACACCAGCGCGATTAATCCGAGGGCGAACATCAGTAATCCGGACATATAGGACATCCTGTCGGTTGATATGAATGGCAGCGGCGGCGCGGTAGGATAGTGATGATATCGCGCTGGCGTACCGATGGAAAAAACGAGAATTCAATGCGGTTACGAACACTTTTGCTGACAGTCTCAGGCCTACTCGTAGCGGGGGGAGCCCTCTGGTTTTTCAATCTCGATAAAGAGACTCGAGGGCTGCTTTCAGCGCTTCCGACCAATTCCGACGTGCTGAGTTGGAAACAGGATCAGCGTCACGCCGCGTTCCGCGCCATGGATCGCCTGCCCTTGCTTGCGAAAGCGTCAGTGATCACCCCCTCGCCCGAACCTTTGAACCTCCCGGTCGGAGAGCCACTCGAGATTCCGGCGGTCGAGGAGTACATGACGGACCAGCACACTGCGGGGCTCGTGATCCTGCAGGACGGGAAGATCCGATTCGAACGCTACGGTCAAGACTTCGACGCAGAGGGCCGTTGGACAAGTTTTTCGGTGGCAAAGTCTTTCACCTCAACCTTGGTTGGGGCCGCGGTTCAGGATGGTTACATAAAGAGCCTGGAAGACAAGGTCAGTCAATATATTCCCGACTTGCGCGGATCCGCCTACGACGACGTCACAATTCGTCAGTTGCTGACCATGAGCTCGGGTGTCAGGTGGAACGAAGATTACGAAGATCCCGAAGCGGATGTTGCAAAGTTCAACAACGCCAAAGCCGACCCGGGTATGGATGCGACGGTGAGCTATATGCGCAAGCTGCCGCGCGCCCATCCGCCGGGGATCGTTTGGCACTACAACACCGGTGAGACCAATCTGATTGGGGTTCTCGTGTCGTCAGCCACCGGGAAGCCTTTGGCTCAGTACCTCCAAGACGCTATCTGGCATCCGGCGGGCATGGCGGCGACGGCGACCTGGCTGCAAAGCAAGACCGGGCACGAAATCGCAGGGTGTTGTCTGCAAGCGGCGACGCGAGACTTCGCACGCTTCGGCCTATTCGTACTGGCGAACGGTAAAGTCGGCGACAAACAAATTGTTCCCGAAGACTGGTTCCCTCAAGCCATTCGAAAGCAGATGGATATTGGAGTTCCAGGCAAAGGCTACGGCTTTCAGTGGTGGACTTACGACGACGGTGCTGTTGCCGCACAAGGCATTTTTGGTCAAGGAATCTTCGTCGATCCACAACGCCGTCTGGTGATCGCCAGCAACTCCAACTGGACACGAGCGACTCTCGGCCCTGAACCTAAATCTCGAGAGGAGTTCTACCAAAGAGTTCGCGCGCTGATCGATCGTGAGCAGCGTCTGTCGGCGCTCAGCGAATAGTCTGTCGATTCGCGAAACAATTAAGAGATTTCTTATCTTTTCACTGGCTTGATATCGGTGATGACCAATCGTCCCTGCTCCCGCACGACGGTAAAAAGTACGGCATCCCCCACCTTGATCGTCTGCAGCATCGAGGGATCCCGAACGTAGAAGGGCATCGTCATCGCAGACATACTGATGCTCTTAATCTCCTCGTGACGTAGCGTCACGCGGGCGGTCTCGAGATCGATTTTTCGAACCTCGGCCGAGACCCACTCGGGCTCTTCCGCCATCAGAGGTGACACGAGCGATACCAGTAAAGCGAGCAAGATCTGGTGTATCAGGCTCCTACTTTTCGAAAACAATTCCAACATCAGTCACCCTCCTCGTCGAAAAAAACTCATCAATGATCCGAGTGGGATCTCACAGGCGAAGGCGGCGCGCTCGGGTATTCATATGCGACAGTGCCAGGCGGGTGCTTGAACCAACCCGGATCTGAATAGTCATCGCGCTTTTGTCCGCGTCTTACCTTGACCATACTGAACATCCCCCCCATGCCGAGCGCACCAAAAGGCCCGTAACCGGTCATCATCGGAATAGTGTTGTCGGGCAGCGGCATCTCCATCTCGCTCATTTCTTTCATACCTCGCTCGCCCATGACCATATAGTCGGGGATCAGCTTATTGATCTTATTTGCTAACTCTCCATGCTGAACCCCGATCATGGTCGGCACGTCATGCCCCATGGCATTCATGGTGTGATGGCTCTTGTGACAGTGGAACGCCCAGTCACCTTCCTCATCTGCCAGAAACTCTATTTGACGCATCTGACCGACTGCGATGTCTTGCGTGACCTCGTAGGTACGCGTTGAGACCGGGGTCGGCCCGCCGTCACTCCCAGTCACCAAGAACTCGTGCCCGTGTAAATGAATCGGATGATTGGTCATGGTCAGATTTCCGATTCGAATTCGAACCTTGTCCATATGCCTCACGACCAGCGAATCGATCGCAGGGAACACTCGGCTATTCCATGCCCAAACATTGAAATCGAGCATCGTCATGACCTTTGGCGTGAAGCTTCCCGGATCAATGTCGAACGCGTTCAACAGAAAGCAAAAGTCACGATCGACGTCATCGATAAGCGGATGCTTGTCACGAGGATGGGTCACCCAAAACCCCATCATTCCCATCGCAAGTTGCACCATCTCATCGGTGTGGGGGTGATACATAAAGGTGCCTGGACGTCGAGCCATGAACTCGTAAACAAACGTCTTACCGGGAGGGATACCAGGTTGAGTGAGCCCGGTGACGCCATCCATACCAGAGGGCAAACGCTGTCCATGCCAGTGAACACTCGTCATCTCGGGCAGATTGTTGGTGACGAATATCCGCACCTTATCGCCCTCGACCACTTCGATGGTAGGCCCGGGGCTTTGCCCGTTATAGCCCCAAAGATTACCTTTGAAGCCTCGTGCAAATTCACGAACGACCGGCTCTGCGACAAGATGAAATTCTTTGACACCACGGTTCATTCGAAATGGCAAGGTCCAGCCATTTAGGGTGACGACAGGTCGATACGGTCGCCCCGCGGTTGGCTGCAAAGGAGGCCGTGTCGCCGCGGAGGTTTCGACGACAGGCTCGGGCAGCCTTACCATCGCGGCACGCGCCACACTGCCCGCCGCCAGCGCGCCACCGGCAATCCCAGCAAACGCGAAAAAATCTCGTCTTGATTTCATAATTAGTGCCCCTCGCCTCGATCCGACCCCGCTGCGCTCTGCGGGGCAATGATTTCGACGCCCTGCGGCCGACCGACGAGCGAGGCCCTGAGCGCCGCATCCGCCAGCCAAAATTGCTGCTGCGCGCCGATCGACGACATCACTGCAGAAACTTGTTCACGCGAATCAGCCAAAAGTTCAAAAACTCCGATCAACATGCCGTTGTATCGAAGCAGATTTTCTTCGGAGATTGTTTTTCGCAACGGCACGATTTCGTCACGGTGATGGATTGCAAGGTCATAGGCTGTCTTATAGGCCGCGTAATGCTCTCTTAAATGAGAACCGGCAGCACGGCGGACTGATTCGTAGCGATTTAAGGCCACCATCGTCTCGGCGTTCATACCCGCTCTCTCGAGATCGCCGATATCGAACACTGGCAGTCTTAACTCGACTTCATAACCTCTGACAGTCTCTCGGGTGCCACTGCTGTTATCAAAAACGCTGTCGCGGCGACCGGCGACCTCGACGTCGATCCAACTCGTCATCCCGGTCAAACCCTGTGCGGCACGGGCAGATTCGAACTGATATCGTGCCCACTGCAAATCGAGTCGAGCCGTTTTCGCCAGTTGACTGATTTCTTCGTTTGACAGCGCAGCATCTGGCAAGGACGGCAGCGTCGCAGGCAACACGAGCTTCCTAGCGGCCTCATCGTCCAAACCGAGCTCCCTGATCAACTCCTCCCGTCGGGCGAGAGACTCTTGTCGCGCGACGACTAATTGAGCAGTGGCGTCCGCATGAAAGGCCTGCTGGCGCGCGCGCGTGATGCGATTAAAATTTCCGGCTGCCTCCATACGTCGTGCGAGCTCAGCGCTCGCCTCGGCGCTCTCGAAGACCTGTACCGCATACCCGGCGGTCTGTTGTGCGGCGACGGCTCTGACCCAGCTCTTACGTACCTTAGTGATTTTTTCGACGATCTCCCCCGAAAGCTTCCACTCCTCCGCGAGTCGGCGTTGGGTCGCGATTTTTCGTCGCTGCGGTAGCGTCAGAAGATCAAGTGCGCCGATCGATAGCAATCGACCGATCTCGAGCTCGTCACCGCCGCGAAGACGCTCGAATGCAAAGACCGGGTTCGGAAGACGAGCGATCTGCATCGTCCCTGCGGCGTTTCCCCAGTATTCGTTCAACATGACTTGGAAGACGGGGCTATGCATCAGCGCGATACGCACCGCCATCTCCTGAGTAACGGGCTGATCGAGCAGGCCACTAAGAGCGGCCTCATCGACCTCGACCGATCGCGATAGCCTTAAATCTCCGCCGGTGAAGTCGCGGAACTCGCGGTTGACAGCTGCAACCCGGCCATCCATATCCACCGATGCGCAGCCAGCCAAAAAGATCGTGATGATGATGAAGGCGAACGCAGACGCTGAACCGCAAAGACCCAAACCTCGGCAGCCAAGAGATTTGTTGGTGGTAGGTAAACTCATTGCAGTCAGTTATCCCTTGAAATCTTTAGCAACGATGTAGACCTCTCTCGATTCAGGGCGAGAGGCCTTCGGCTTTCGAATCGATACTTTCTGAAAACTCTTTCGAAGCTCTTTGACGTAGTCATCTGACCCTTGGCCTTGGAACATTTTTGCGATGAACGCCGCTCCGGGCTTGAGTGCAAGGCGCACAGTATCGAGAGCCAGTTCCAAAAAGTAAATCGATCGTGCCTGATCGGCAGAGTCGATACCACTCAGGTTGGGCGCGATGTCAGAAATGATCAAATCGAATTTCTCGCCTTTGAGCCAATCCTGAATCTGCTTCACGACCTCATCACTCGTGAAGTCTCCCTGGATAAAATCAACTCCTCGGATGGGATCCATCGACAGAATATCCGTCGCCAGAACCCGTCCTTTTGCGCCGACGGCTCGGGCGGCAACCTGCGACCACCCACCCGGGGCTGAGCCCAGATCCATGACCCATTGACCGGGGCGCAATAAACGATCTTTCTCGTTGAGTTCGATCAGCTTGTACGCCGAACGCGAACGATAGCCCTCTTTCTGGGCGAGTTTGACGTAGGGGTCGGTCACGTGTCGGCGCAACCAACTGCCGCTGCTCTTGGATCGGGCCATGATGGCGATAGACTAGCGAAAATCATGACCTTCGACGAACTAAAGAAATTACGTCTCCGGGAGCACCGTGATCGGCTTGGGCTTTATCTGGCCGAGGGTGAACACCTGATCCTGGAGCTGCTCCGAGTTCTGCCGCGCACCCCAGAGCTGGGTGCGACGACGGTGTTCGTCACCCACGAATACGAGTCAGAGAAGCTACCGAAGCCTTGGCCCGAGGCCTTGCCGCTTCATCGATTGAGCGCGCGGCAGATGGCTGCGCTGAGCGATACCCATAGCCCTCAAGGCATCATGGCCGTCGTTCCCATCCTCGAGCCCGCATTACCGCGTGACGGGGAGCATGTGTTTTATCTGCATCAAGTGCAGGACCCCGGGAATCTCGGGACCCTCTTGCGTACCTTGGCGTGGTTCGGGAACTTCAGATGCCTGCTTTCACCGCAAAGCGCCGATCTTTACAACCCAAAAGTCGTACGTGCGAGCATGGGCGCGATTTTTCATGTCCCCATCGAGCGGGACGTAACCGTCGAGACCTTACAGTCGCGGTACCCGCGACTCGCATTACTCGATTTAGATGGCACGCCCATCGGCGCATCGAGCTTCAAACAATTCGACGCCTATGTGTTCGGTAACGAAGCTCGCGGACTGCCCTCGGAAATCGTAACGCGCTTGAACGGCGAAGCGTTCTCCATTCCCGGAGTGCGGCAGATCGAATCGCTCAATCTCGCAGCCGCCGTAAATATCTGTGCTTATGAACTCACTCGCTCCCGGGCGGGTGACTAAAACCCCTCATCTTCGCGCAGAAAGCGCCATTGCCCGACCGGCAGCGCGCCGAGCAATACTCGACCTGTGCGTATGCGCTTGAGGCCAGTCACTTTCAGCCCTACCATCTCGCACATCCGACGAATCTGGCGCTTTCTCCCTTCCCGCAATCCGAATCGAAGCTGATCTTCGTTCTGCCATACAACTTGGGCGGGTTTGAGCTTGACGCCATCGAGCGTCAGGCCATGGCGTAAACGACGGAGCCCTTCTTCCGACAGAACGCCCTGCACACGTACGAGATATTCCTTCTCGACGTCATTCCCACCGATCAATTGCTTCGCGATTCGACCATCCTGGGTGTACACCATGAGCCCCGTCGAATCGATATCGAGACGACCTGCGGGCGCCAAGCCAAAAAGTTGCTTCGGATCGAAGCGCCGACCCGAGTCATCCCCTTTCCAGCGATTCTCAGGTCGAATCAAGACAGTCGCCGGCTCGTACCCCTCTTCTGCTTGTCCCGATACGTATCCGATCGGCTTATTCAGGATGATGGTGACGAGCGCGCTCTGTTGTTCACGCGCGCGGCGATCGATTTCTATTTTCGCGTCGCGGCTGACACGAGACCCGAGTACATCGACGACTTGGCCATCGACACGAACCCAACCGTTGACGATCCACTCCTCGGCTTCTCGCCGGGAACAAAACCCAAGCTCGCTAAGCCGCTTCGATAATCGAGGTTGGTCTTCGGAATCGGTCGTCACGCGCCTATTGTGACAGACGTCGGCGCGTAACATCTTATTTCATATGCTTAATGCCTTTGACGACGATCTAGTCGTGAACGGTTTCAGCAGTTGATGAAAGTGAAGCTCCGGTTAGTTTCCAAGTAGTCTCCCCAAGAACTGTACATCTTCAAACGCATCGTTACCGACTGGTCCGTTACGCACGATTGTTAGCCCCCAGCCCACCAAGAATCGACAGCAAAGGAAAAATCTGTAGCGATCGCGGTGCCCATGATGATCCCGACGACGAACGACAACCATCGATAGGCGCTCAGATAGGTGCGGTCTCGAATCACGATGAGACGCTCGTCGAGCAACTCAGATGGCGCATCGGCGATCAAACGTACGGAATAGCGAAGCACAAGATAAATGATGAGCAGAAGGATGCCGGATATCGCTGCAACGTAGCTCGAGACTTTCGGCGTGCCAATCGACTCCGAAAACAAGAGCAATAAACCCAGTGTCGTGTACACCGTAACGAGCGCTCGTCGCATCGGACGACGATAAAGAGACGGATGTTTTAGTGCTCGTCAGAGCACGTTCGACCTCTTTACGGGTCACACCCTCTGTCCAATAAATTTTCTTTTCGGGCTGCTCAGTCATGTCATGCCCCCCCTCTTGAATGGCTTGATCGAGAAAATCTCAGGTATCTCTGCATCCAAGGCTCTAGCGATCTTGAGAGCGAGAATCAGGCTCGGGCTGTACTCCCCTCGCTCGAGATAACCGATCGTTTGATAATGCACGCCGACACGATCGGCTAACTGTTGGCGAGTCAGCCCCCTTGAGATACGAAGTTCTTCGACCCTATTAAAGACGGGTTCTTCTTTTTGGCGGCTCATACGATTAGAGCATACATACTATATAGTATGAATGCAATTTAAATCTTTCCGCCGAGTTACGCAGACCTCAGACGTTGGGACGCTTAGTTATTCAGCGTCGCGCTAGCGCCGAACTGTTCGATCAACGTCTGCTGTCGTCGCCGGCTGACCGGAACTTCGAGTCCATTGGAGAGCGTCAGCATGCAGCGCGCGCCTCGCCGTCGCAGCGTCCGCACGTGTTTGTTCGAAACCCACCACGCTCGATGAACGAGCTGCCCCTCGTCGCGTTGTTCAGCAATATCTTTCAACGCTCCGAGAATCAGAGCATCACCCCGCGTCGTATATATCCGCACGTACTGCAACTCCGAACGTGCCGCGATCAACTCGGTACCGAGCGCTGGAGGCAGACGCTGCAGACAGGATCCATCGGTCAACGATTGCTCGGATGGCTCGGAAGGCTCGGGCAGTGCCGTCGGCACCGGAGTCGACACAGGTTCGGAGGTTCGCCGTCGGGCCCACCAAGCCGGAAAACCGAGCAGCAGCGCGACGAGGAGGGTCGGACCTACGACCTCCGTCCACTCTTCAATAATGCCGACGGGCCATTGAATGGGGCTGACGACCCGGTCATCGTCGGTCAGCACCCCCCGGAACAACAGAAACTGGTCGATGGCGAATGAGGTCGGGGCGAGCACCACCGACGTCAGCAGTCCGGCCGTGATGAGGAGCGCAGGATCCGCCCAGCGAGCGGTACGCCGCCATCGGGAGAGCCCGATCACACTGAGTCGGAGCGCGGCAAGACCGACCGTTAGATGGACTCCCCAGACCAAACTGATCAATAGGACGGAACCTTCGAGACCTAGATCGCTACCTAATGCGACGAAAGCGCCAAACAACACCACGCCCACGGCAAGTAGATAAGAGGGTTCGACAAAATCGAAACGAATCAATGATTTATCGTTTGCAGTCACGTCCTGATTTCCGATCGGGTCAAGGCGGCCGCAGTGTACCAACGCGCGCGACATCGCTTCCACAGAGGCCACTCGTTCATTGCTACGACCGTTCATTCATCGATGCGGGAAATTCTGCAACGTCGGGCTTAAGGTGCGTGTCGAACGTGGCATCGCAGGTTATGACCTGCGATGGCGTTTAACGTTTCAAAATCACATGGAGTGAGTTCAGATTATGTCGAGTAACAAGGTTTCGAGTTTTCGGATGGGTACGGGTTGTGCGCTGCTCGCTCTGGCAGGCGCAAGCGGCGTGGGGACAGCCGCCGACGCCCAGGGGTGGTATGCCACGGGTGCCTTCGGCTACGTGACTCAGTCGGATCAACAGTTGACCTACACCCGACCTGGAGTCGCTGGATCGGTATCGCCCTCTCTTCCTCTCGACACAGGCTTTCTCGCGGGCGGTTCGATCGGCCGCTATGTCAGCGAGGCGTGGCGCATCGAAGCCGAGTTTATGTACCAGTCCGTCGATCATCCAGTCTTCACATTGGCGGCCGGCGGCCCGTCCGGCGACGGTAACTATGCTTCGACGAGCATCGCGTTCAATGCCTTGCGCGAGTTCGATCTCTTTGGCTCGCCGCGCGCCCGAACCTACGCAGGCCTCGGCGCCGTCTATGCGACCGAGGTAGACGTCGACTTCGAGAGTAACGGCGTCGAGCGCTCCTACAGCGGCTCCGGTTCCGGATTTCAGGCATTACTCGGAGCGCGATACTTATGGGGTGAACGCGCCTTCATCGATACAGGCATTCGCTACTTGCTCGTCTCGAATGTCGACCTCGATGGAGAGGAAGGTGCCGTAGGCAAAATCAAGGCGGATTACGAACCGCTCGCCATCACGGTCTCCTTCGGCTGGCGGTTCTGATCAAAAATCACATCGACGCGCTCGGGATCGGGATTCTTCCTGATTCCGAGCGCGAGGTGTCTTAGCCCTCGACCAACAGCCGCTTGGCAATTTTTCCTTGCAGTCTCCCGATCGCGCGAGCCAGATGCATGAGCGCTGTAAGCATAATCACGCCTAAGACCATGGCCGCCACTGCACCGATCACGCCGCCCTCAATGCCCGTAGAGACGTTCATCGGCAGCTCAACACCGAAGGACTGAAGCAGATTCACTACGCCTCCTCCGATCAGCCCAAATCCAAATGCCGAGAGCGTCACGGCAATCGAAAAGTAAATGACGCCGAGCGGCAGCGACAGAAGTTGGTAAACGAGGGTGGACCAGGTACGCAGGTCACGGAGCATCGCGCCAATTCTTTCGAGCCAGCCGCCCGTATGCGCCGGTTTGACTCGCCTCGGCATGCGCTCGCCAGTCATCGCCTCGACGAGTCGCCCTTCCACAAGCGACAGCACACGGGTCAGGCCGATGAAACCGACGAAAAAGGGGATTCCGATGATCAAGATCATCAATCCCAGCGAGAGAGTGAGCCCGGTGACTGCCACCGTGAAGTAAAGAATGCCCGTGAAGAGCGACAACAGCATGAACATCAAAGAAGTCCAACTGCGAACATCGCCATATACCGCGAAGAATCGTCCACGAATTCCTGACGAGCTATCTGCGCCGCCTGCGCTCGAGACGCGCGGTGGTGACAATACTTTCTGCGCAGCCTGATCAGTCTCGAGATATGCCGCAGCCACATGCTCAGGGCTACCGTAGCTGTCTGTGATGGTACGGAGTATCGATTCTTCCGACTGATCGGGACGAGCAGAGCACTCAGCACGTAGGTGTGCTTCGGCATCACTGAGCGCATCCTGAATCAACGCGGGATCCGCGCCGTTTAAAGCGCGACGCAGTGCTTTGAGATAGTCGTCGATGCTGCGTGGTGGAGTCGAATCGGTGACGGTCATGACGCACGGTCCTCGGGTGTTGGATTCATCGAATCAGATGCCCCGGTGAATTGATCGACGAACTCGCGGGTATCGCGCCAGGCAGCGCGCCATTCGGACAGCACGACTCGGCCTTCTTCGGTGATGCGGTAATAACGTCGTGGCGGCCCTGAGTAAGACGGGACGATCCGACTCGACAGCCAGCCGGACGCGGCGAGCGATCGCAGCACGGGGTAGATCGTGCCCTCTTTGAAAAGCGGTTCCCCTGCCCGGGCCTGCTGTAGCCGTTTGGCGATGTCGTAGCCGTAAAGGTCCTCGTCGGACTCCGCTAGCACCCCCAACAAGACTAAGGCGACCAACCCCGAATTCAGGTCTCGTTGGAACTTTCGGGCGGCTTCACTCATACCGGTACTGTATGTTACACAGTACTGTATGTCAAGCAATACCGGTAATCCTACATTTCAACCTTCAGTTACAGGTATCCCGAGTGTCAGGCCGTTGCGATGAGGAATCACTTCAATGCCGCCTCCAGTCCGGGCGTGTGCTGCGCACCGACCGGCACTTTGGCTGATGACATCGTCACGGTGCCACCGATCGGCTCGGCGCGACCACGCAGGCAGCCTGCGAGGAAACTCTCTGTCACCGCATTAAATGCGGTATTGTTTTCGGGACGGGCGAACCCGTGACCCTCGTCCGGGAAAAGTACATACGTCACGGGAATACCTTTCGCCTGCATCGCTGCGACGATCTGGTCGGACTCCGCCTGATTCACGCGCGGATCATTGGCGCCCTGACCAATCAGGAGGGGTCGGACGATATTCCCCGCCTTGTAAAGCGGTGAACGCTCCTTCAACAACGCGAGGCCTTCAGGTGTATTCGGGTTACCCATGCGCTGGTGAAACTGCTCGATGAGCGGCGTCCAGTACGGCGGGATCGTCTTGAGCAATGTCTCGAGATTCGAGGGGCCCACGATATCGACGCCGCAAGCGAACGAGGTAGGCGTGAACGTGAGGCCGGCCAATGTGGCGTAGCCACCGTACGAGCCACCCATGATGGCGACCTGATCTTTGGGCGTAACGCCTCGCGTGACTGCCCAATCGACCGCGTCGATCAGATCGTCATGCATCTTGCGACCCCATTCCAGATCGCCTGCTGAAATAAAGGCCTTACCAAAACCGGTGGAGCCGCGGAAGTTAACCGAAAGCACGGCGTAACCGCGATTGGCGAGCCACTGGTGATACGGGTTGTAGCCATAGTCATCGCGCGCCCAAGGCCCGCCGTGCACCCACAACACCATCGGTACCGGCGTCGAAGGTACGCCATCACCGTCAGGGTCTACTCCAGGCGGCAACGTGAGATAGGATGGGAGCGTCAAGCCATCGCGCGACTTGATCTCGACGGGGTACATCGCCTGGAGCGGCGCACCGACGAGCTCAGGGCGCGATACATAAAGCTGCGTCAGCGTTTTTTTCTTTCGGTCGTATAGATGAACCGATGCCGGTGCCACCACCGGATCGACGGCAACCGTCCACAGTCGATCGTCTTCGGTCCGCGACGAGACGCTGATATCGCCCTTCAGTTGCTCGCGCAACCAAGCGAGATCGGCACCGATCACTGGGTCTAGCGCAGTCCATTCATCACGCAGATACGTCACTGCATACGCTTCGATAACACCCGTACGCGGATTCGACATCGCATTGCTGATATCGGCACGGGCATTTTCGCCAATAATGCGCGTCTTCCCCGTCGTAGCGTCTTGAGCCACCAGAGCAGCCGTATTTCGACCGCGGCTGTCGATCCAATACAGCGTTTTCCCGTCAGTGGTGAAACCCGCCGGGTTGGTGGTCAGAGAATCATCGAGTCCGGTCGACGCGACCGGCTTATCGGAAACTTTGCCGCCCGAAACGGTGAAGTAGTCCATCCCGCCGGCCGCATTCGGTCGCAGCGCAAGACGCAGCGCGTGCGTGGCGTCGGCGACGAATCCCGCATAGCCGTCACCTCGCATGATCTCGGTGAGTTTTCCGGTTTTGAGATCGAGGCTGTGGATGTCGTGCCATTGTGGATCGCGATTATTGAGACCCACGAGAATACGATCTTTGATCAGCGGCGAAACGCTCACGATCTGGACACGGGTTTTTTCGAAGGGGGTAAGCGTGCGCTCGACGCCGCTTCGGACGTCGACTCCATAGAGCAGGAAGTTTTCATCCCCTGCCTTATCTTGGATGTACATCACCATTGCGCTGTCCGGAGACCAAAACACGACTCGGATGGGCCGATCTTTGGACGACGTTAACGGGCGCGCCGCATCGAGCTGCTCGATGGGTGCTACCCAAATATTCATGACGCCATCTCGCGGCGCGAGCCAGGCCAGGTGCTTGCCATCGGGTGCGAGCGAAGCACCTGAACGACTCGGGTTTCCGAAAAGCTTCGTCCGCTCGATGAGGGGCGCCGACGTATCTTTCGCAGGAACGACTGCCGAACCCAGCATGAGGGCGACGACAATCAACGTGGTAACGAGATGGTTTTTCATGGTCATCACTCCAAGTTCGATTCTCAAAAATGTAGGCGCTCGACGATATAAAGCATACATACTATTATAGTATTCATACAATGTTCGATGACCCCTTGCTTAAAGGCACAACGAAATGGATCCGAAGAAATCCCGCTCATCGAGTCCGTCTGAGCCTAGCGTGTTGAAGGGCCTTCTCGTCGGAGGCCTCATCGGTGGCCTGATCGTCGGTTTAGCAGCATGGTTGGGTCCCCTCCTCTTCGATTCGGACCTGTCAGAAAACCTACTCGTTCAACGGCTCGCTGAAGCCGACGAGATTTTGACGGCATGGGACCTTTTGGCGCTTCCCGTCTTGATACTGATTGTCCTTGCCACGCACGAGATCGGGCATCTTGTCGGCGGCCTGTCGCAGGGAATGCGATTCCTACTGCTAATCGTGGGGCCGTTTGGCTGGCACGCAGCCGATGATACATCGTCGATTAATCTATCGGTAACGCGCCGCGATACCCCACCACCCTGCTGCTAGAGCGAGATGTAGGACATCAGCGGGCTGAAGCATCGGAGTCG
>Ga0172367_10006256_pt1 | contig 14068 bp, 13 predicted proteins | sample Lak10m_FD_114542 | JGI IMG/M metagenome (GOLD analysis project Ga0172367, IMG submission 114542) | Freshwater microbial communities from Kabuno Bay, South-Kivu, Congo - kab_022012_10m | ecosystem: Environmental > Aquatic > Freshwater > Lake | place: Democratic Republic of the Congo: South-Kivu... | reverse complement strand
GTTGGTGTGGACCCATGGGAACGCGGCGGGCGGTTTTCAAAGGATCGCTGCAAGCCCGCGATCTCGGATCGGCGGGAGGATTTGCGGTGATCAAGACAGAGGAATGGTGACAGGGGTGACAGGAGGGTGAGCTTCCCTGTGAGTTTCTCTGCCTAAGTAATGGGGTCAGACCCCATTATCGCCTGCTAGTTGCAGTCCGGCTTCACCGCCCTCCGTTTTCGTAACAATTACTTAAGGGTTGCGGCTGCATCCTCGGCCCGACGGATCTGGTCCGGAGTCATACTTTGACGAAGGTAAGCTCTGTTGCGCTCAGCATCTTTGTCGCCTTTGCGGATGGCCGCAGTCCAGAGGGCGTAGGCTGCGATCTTGTCGGGAGGTACTCCGTCTCCGGTCGCGTGCAAGATCGCCAGGCTGTTCTGGCAGGCAGGCTCTCCTTGGTCGGACCCCATCCTGAAATAGTGTGCTGCAAGCACGCTGTTCCGAGGGACACCCTCGCCTTGGATGCACTTCAAGCCAAAATTGAACTGTGCTCGCTCATCGCCCTGGTCAGCCGCGGCCCGAAACCATTTGGCGGCCTCGGCTACGTCTCTTGGGATACCCTGTGCATGCTGTAGCTTGATGCCGAGGTTGAACTGCGCCTTGCGATGACCGCGTTCGGCGGCCAAGCGATACCATTTGGCGGCCTCAGCGTCATCTCGCGGGTAGGAGTCCTCTATGTCATGAATGTTGCCAAGGTTGCACATGGCATCCGTGTCTCCTTGTGCAGCGGCAAGTTTCCACCATCGTACCGCTCCATCGAAGTCGCGTGGTCGTCCCTGTCCGCGGCATAGGAGCACTCCTAGCCTGGTCTGAGCCTTGGGATCTCCTGCCGCCGCCTTCTCCTCAACGCCAGTGTCGTCGATACGGTTGAAGTTTTCCATGTGGGCTCTAATCCAAATAAGGGGTGCGCTTGATGGATTGCCTGAGCACTTCGGCGCGGGAACGCGCTGAGGCCTGCTGCACGGGGGTGAGTTCCCTGAGTAGATTCCCCATCGGTATAGCGGCTTCATTGGTTTGCTCGCTGGCCAGCAGGTACCAAGCAAGCGCTTCTACCTCGTCCACCGGGACTCCTCTTCCTAGATGGTAAAACTGGCCCATCAGCGCCAAGGCTTTGCAGTGGTCAGTCTTCGCAGAACGGAGGCACCATTCACGTGCCTGGACGTAATCTTGAGGCACTCCGTTGCCGTAGTAATAACAAATGGCCAGGTTCCCGAGCGCTGCGTAGTGGTTTTTTTCCGCTGCGAGCCGCCACAGCCGGCAGGCTTCCGCGGGATTCAGCTCGCAAAGTTCGCCCGTAACATGGGTGACGCCGAGGTTGTAAAGTCCCTCGGCATTTCCAAGTGCAGCCGATCGTGCGTACCAACGGCGTGACTCTTCAGGGTCACGGGCGATTCCATCTCCCTGGCCATAGCGCCATCCCAGGGCGTTCATGGCATAGGGGTCCTCTGATTCAGCCTGAACTCTCAATTGTGCAATGGTTGCCTTTTCGTAGTCAAAGTCAGCGTCGCTCATGGGTTCAGATGGTTTGGCGAGGCATATTTCGCCCAGCTGTTTCAAGCTGTTTCTTCTTCAAGAAGGCACAACTAAAATGCGACATTTGAACGGGGGGGCTTTCATTATTCATCGACGATTCAGGCGACCCTAAGCCCTTACGGCAGAGTGCATCATGGTGGCGTTTAGAGATTGAAACAGCGTTCGGCGAGAAAGAGCATCCTTCAGCTCACGAGGCATGCAGATTCCCTTCCTGATCTTTCTGGGAGCAGTGTTCGTCTTCTTGGCGGTATACTTTGGAAAACGACGTTCGCGACGGGATGACGGTCCTATGCGTCCACCCGTTCAGCCTAAGCCGAGACAGCCTGCTACACAGCCGAAGGCCCCGCCCGACATCCGCCCCTCCAAGAGCGCGGAACAGATTTTCAAGGAGGCATTTCCAGGTCTTCGCGTCTCACCGCCTCCGATTGCGCCTCTCCGTGTTCGTGCCGAGGCCTGTGAGCTCAGGGATAGGGTCACTGGTGAGAGGCAGTCCGGATTCAGAATTGATGTCTGTGGCGGATTCGAGGTTACGCATGAAATCATCGCTGACCTTGTCATCACGATTGAGGACGTCACAGATGCCGCCATACAGCAGGTCTACGCGACCCGGCCCAGGCATCAGGATGAGCAGACGGGGCTATTCGTGCTCAGGACGACCGTAGGAAAGGTGAAGCCTCCGGGCAAGATCGACGGCGGATGGACTTCGGTCGGCGTCGTGCCTTTCGTAAACCTCCAGGCTCCCAAGGCCGGCCAGAGAAGCCTGCGCCTGAGCTGTGTCGCCGTACCCGCATCGCTTTCCGGCCTTTCCATCGTGGATGAGAGACTGAGGGCAGGCATGCTCGCCGCAGCCACCGTCACATTCGACGTGAGCTTGAGCAGCAGGGGGTATCTTGAGCAGCGATTTGTCCGACAGAATGCGGCCGGCCTCGTCGTATGTCTTGCTTTCGCATTCGCCGCCCGCGTCCGGCGGGACATTCAGCACGCGCTGCCTGTTGCTAAGGATTGGATGGCGAAGCATCTTTCCAAACTTAACGGAGAAGAGGACGGGCTGATTGAAAGCACCCGTCGCGCCATGGAGGCGGCCTTGGAGATGTCCATGGTGAAGCATTCGGAGGTAGGAGATGTCTGTCGCGAGCTCCTGGCTTGCGACGTGCCTGGAATGGCATCGGAGGCATTGGAGATTTGCGTCAGTGTCGGAAAGACAGATGGCATCGTGCCCATCGCCACGCTCACTGAGCTGAAAAGCCTTACACTGTCTTTGAACCTAGGACTAGAAGTCCTGAACGCCCACTTGGACAGCGGCTCACACGAGAGCGCGCTCGCGTCGGATCGCGAAATCGCAAGGCTCGTCGGCCTAGACCTTTCCTGGGATAAGAAGCGAATCCGGCGTCACCTCATGGATCAGTTCATGAAGTGGAACGCCCGTCATCCCAAGAGCCCGGAGGAGCGCGAAAAGATCTCCAAGCAGCTGAATGCCATCGCCCGACTTCGTCAACGCTACCTCTGAGGCCGATTCACTCCTTGGGTGGAATGATCATAATCCCGTGCTGGCGGCTGATTTCGTCGAGTTGCCTCAACAAGGGTTTGATCTCGTCGCTGGTTCCAGCGACCGACTGCAGGTACACACGGGTATGTCCGGGGGCCAGCTCGCAGGCTTCTTGGAGGGCGGAAAGGAGTTTCTCGTTGCTCACGGTCGCTCTCGAGGCCTCCGGCGTCTCCTCGATGATCACGCCTAGGCATCGTCTGATGATTTCCTCGGGTGCCGAGCAGAGGCCGTGGCGCAGGTTCGACAGGCGTAACTTGATGCCTCGGCACGCCACGAAAGCGCAGAGCCATCCGCTCAATTTGTCCAGTCTTTCAGCAATCAGCTGCTTGGCGCGGTTGTCCAACAGTCGGTCGATTTCTGAGCCAAGAGCCGCGTTGACCTGGTCGATAGGCTCGCCGCCCGTCTGTCCGACGGCTGAACGGTAGGCGTCTGAGCCGAAGAACTGGATGATGGCCTTAGCTCGCAATCCAGTGGGGGGGTGGGTGCCAAGAAGCCACATCGAACCCGTATCGGCGGATTTGGAGGCCTCCCTCCATTGGGCGACGATGGCTGTCGCGTCCATCCGGAGGTGCTTGCTGGAAAGGCCACTCAGGCTCTTGAGCTCAGCAGAGACGGCCTTGTCGACGCTCCGGCAGGCGATCAGGCCGATGCGGTCCATCGTGAATTCACTGTAACGCGAGATCATGCAGCCTTCCAGGTTGGGAGTCAGCTGGCTGACGTTGGCTTCCGGGAAAATATAGTGACCGAGCTCATGTCCCACGACGTACGCAAGCTCTTCGAGGTCAGAGACCTCTATGAGATTGGAATTGAAGGTCACTTGGGCGCGGCTGCCGTCCCGGCTGCTGTAGGCGTTTCTTTCGTTGTTAGGCCTCACGTAGACGTCGAGTATCTCCCTGGGGAAGTCGAGATTGTCGCAGGCCAGTTGTACGGCTTCTTCCAGGGTCGGCGTCAGGTCCGCGTTCACCCTTAGCATGTGCGATGACAGCGAGCCGTCCCTCGGATTCACACTCATCGCAAGCTCTTTGCCGAGGTCAGCGGGCGTGACGCGAAACAGGCTGACTTTAAGCCTTTCGCGGCACCGCTTCAGTCTGTTCTGCGAATCATCCATACTTCTTTCTTAGCCTGGCCACTGCTTCAATGCACTCTTGATAGCGAAGGCGCTTCGCTTGGTCTCGCTCGGTGGTCAGAAGGGAATTGTATCGTGCGAATGTCTCTCGCAGCTTTCTCTTTATTTCTGTGGGGGGAAGTTTGATGTCCAACCCCACGAGCAACTCGTCCGTCAGCCCACCTTCGCCTGAGTCAGTTACCGCCTCCGGAGTATGCTTGTCCGTAAGTCCTTGGATGTCCTGCTCAGAAATCCCAAGATTATCGCCGATTTCTCTCAGCAGGGTCATCTCTTGCGTGCTGATGACGCCGTCGGCTGACATGATGATCGTACACAGTTCAAGCGCGTCGTATGCGGCGTTCCTGATGGGCGAAGCTCTCAGGCTGCGTATGGCCTTCGAGACGTCCAACGAACCGGTGGCGGCCTCCGCGACGGCCGCTCTCAGCGCTGCGTTCAGCTTGGCCTTAGCCTCGGCCTGCTCATCATCGTCGAGACGATCGACCCTTTCTTTCAACCAGTCTTTGATGCTTGTCGCCTCGTTTCGTGCGAATTCGCCGTCCGCGTGGGCCATGGCTACTCCGAGCCGCATGGAGAGTGTGAGTGCCTCGACAAGTTTGTCTTTCCATTCCTTGTATCCCGTCTCTTCCGTGGTGATTCGGATGTAGCAGGTGTCGCCCAAAAGGCTCTTTCTTAAGGATGGAGACGTCTTCTCCGTCATATAGCAATAGAAGCGAATGTTTCTCGTGCCGCTGCGTGGGAAGGCCAGCGCGTCAAGGGGGGCCACGCCAAGCTCGACCCAGTCGCCGAAGCCGTGATTTGGGGACAGGCTTCCTTTGTCCATTACGCACTGAAACGTAGGATTCTCATGATGCCTAAATTCGCTTAGGCTGCAAAAGACGGGTTCGCCACCTGAGTCATCCGTGATGTCCTCGGCCCAGGTGACGAACTGGATCTCCATCGTGCGATGCACCGGAAGCAGTCCCCGCCCTTGTATGGAAATGACGCGAACATCTTTGTTGCTGCCACGCATGACTTGGTTGGCACGTACCTCAAACCGTCCCATATTGGCGCCGCTTCCCCCGCTGCCTTGACCGCCCTCATACCCGCCACGCGGCGGCGCACTCGATGATGTGTTCGTTGACGACGCATTGTCGCCATTGAACATGTTTCCAAGGAGGTTGATGATTCCGATTACTACAAATATGCCTATGATGATCTCCATGGATTGTCACTCAAGGGTGTAGTCCTTGATGTCGACCTTGGATCCGGCGGGCTTATGACCGATGGAGCCTTTCTTATCCAGCTGGACGTTCAGCTCTTTGCCCGAGAGCACGTCGACTATCCTGCATTGCATGATGCCGTTGGTGTCGTAGGTGTAGGTCACCTTTATTTCGGTCGGTTGGGTGACAAGCGGCAAGTCCTTGAGATGCCCTGACCAGATTGTATCCACGAAATCGGGATCGGTCTGTTCCGCTCCGGATTGCGTGATTGAGACTTTGACGCCGTCGCCCTGATGTTCCCCGCGTGAGAAACTCTTGGTCTCGCTGCAAGGCAGCGGACGATCTTTAGCAATGATGGTTTCGACCAGTAATTTCCCGGAATGGGTGTTTCGGTAGATGGTTCCGAAGAAGTGCGGAGTCACGTCCTGGACCTTCTTGGCGCCCACCGCGGTCGTCTGTGCGGCGGAAAGTTTGGTCTTGTTGCGGATGGCGGAGTAGAGGCAGGCACCCAAGGCCACAGAAGCTACAGGGTTTCGGCTGATGGGCTTGATTCCGAGATGCCGCTCGACGCTCTCCGCCACGGCAGGAACGAGGGTTGATCCTCCGGCAAGGAAGACCCCGGACAGGTCCTTGGGCTGCAGTTTTGCGTTGTCCAGCGCGTTCTCGACCGCCAGCTCCGCCTGCGCGATGAGGGTCGAGATCGCCTCGTTGAACTCATTGCGGGTAATCTCGGGCCGAAGCGTTCCGCGATCCTGGGTCTTGAGGGCCACGGTGACCTTTTCCCGGGTAGACAGCGTGATCTTGAGCTGCTCTACGTCCCATCTCGAAAGTTGCAGCTCACCCATGGTCTCCTCGGGGCTGAATGGCTTTCCGGTGAGCAGCGTGTATTTCTGTCCGATGAGTCCGATCAGCTTCTCGTCGAGGTCTTTGCCGCCGAGTTCCTGGACGCCCATGCTGGTGAGAACCTTGATGTCATCGCCGTCGACGTCGAGTATGGTGGCGTCAAAAGTGCCTCCGCCGAAGTCATAGACCAGATACTTGCCCCTCAGCTTGGTAGGCGAGGTGCTCGCGTAATAAATCGCGGCGGCGGTAGGTTCATTGACGAGTGCGTCATTTCCAAGGCTGAACCCGGCCTCCTGGGCCGCCCTAATCGTGTTGACGCGCGCCTCGTCCGAGAAGTTGGCAGGTATCGTGATGATGACGGCGTCAATCGGACCGTTGTTGGCTTCAAAATGCTCGCGAATCTGGCGAAGGACCAAAGCGCTGAAATCCCGAGGGTGCCAGTCCTTGCCATGCACTCTGAAGGACAGGTTGGATTCGCCCATCCTCCGTTTGTATTCGACGAAGATCTCATCCTCCTTGGCCACTCCGAACATCTTCTTCGCTTCCGCCCCGATGATCACGGTGTTAGGACCTTCGAACCAGACAGCCGAATGTGTCAGCGGTGCGTCGTCCTTGTTGTTGCAGATCTTTGGTTCGCCCGAATTGCTCAGGCAGGCGAGCAGGGTGGTGGACGTCCCGAGGTCGATTCCGATGATGTTGGCCATGGTCAGAGTTTGTAGGCGTTGATCTTTGTGGGTGAGATGAAATGGGGTTTCCCGTCTTCGTCGCGTGCGCAGAGACCGGTGCTCATGACATCCTTGACCGTTCCTGCAAGCGCGGGGCTTGGCGGTGGTTCGCTGCGCAGTATCACGAAGCTTCCAGGGGGCAGGGACGCGATGGTCGCACCGGCTTGGATGACGTGATGTTCAAGACCAAGGTCACTGACCGCGGCTTCGATCTCCTGGCGCAGCTGCTCAACGGATTCAGATGGGCTGAGCTTCCCTTGCTGGAGCAGGCTCAGGGTGAATCCAAGCGTCTCATGGATCGTGGCCATGCGTGATAGGCTGCGCCGGAACTCCCGTTCGGTGAGGCTGGCCCGCATCCGATCCATGGCATCCTCCTTGGAGCGCAGCTCCTGCGTGAGAGCCAGCACCGCGGAGTGCAGGGGCTGGGCCTCTTTTGCGGCAGTGTCATCCTTGACAGTCTGAACGGCTTCCGGTCGGCCAAAGCGAATTTGGTCCGACTCGTTAACATCTTCCGCAACTGATTCTGAGTCTCTGGCAATCCCTCCGAAGGCGAGCCACAGAAGAAGCAAACCGAATAAAATCCAAAGTCCGACGGAAAGCTCCATCAGGTACCCGATCATGAACGCGAGACCCTCGGCCAACGCCGTAAAGAAGACGGATGCAATCCAGCCTTTCATGGTCAGAGTTTGTAGACCCTCAGTTTGGCCGGGGAGATGAAGACTTTTTTCCCAGCGTCGTCGCAGAGGAATATGGCATCCGAAAGCGATTCTTTGACGGTTCCGGCCAGAGCGGCGTTTTCGGCCTCCGTTGCGCCGAGCACCGTGAAGCTTCCACTCGGCAGTTCGGACACTCGTGTTCCGGCAGCTATGTGAAGCACCTCCATGCCGAGGTCTTCGACGGCCGCCTGCACTTCAAGGATGAGCTGCCGCAAGGCTTCCTTGTCGTCGATTTTCCCGGCATCGCTAATCCGCCTGGTGAATTCAGCGGTTTCTCGAATCGTTGCGATTCTCGCCAGTGCCTTGTGTGACTCCTTTTTCTTGATTAGGTCAAGGAGACGGGCCGATTCTTTCTCCCTGGAGGCGAGATCTTTGGCCAGCACGCCAACCGCTTCGCTCAGTCCTGCGATGTCCGTCGGGTTGCCGTCAGTCGGCGTCTTCGCTGAAGTGTGCGAACTGAGAACTGCGATCGCGTCAGTGATCCTATTGAGTTCTGAAGCAATCTTGGCCTGTTCTGCGGATCTCCAAGATTTCTCCTCAGACGCGTTACTCCTAATCTGTCCGTCGGTCACTGCGACATAAAGGAGCATCAGGCAGCAAATCACGGCGAATAGACAAGCCATCTGGCCGATGGACAAGCCGCCTTTGCCTGATGATACTTTTGACGCCATTGCGACGCCAAGATAGAAGGCCAAGAGCGCTATTGCCGCGATTCCAGCAAGGTTGATTAGTGACCTGTTCATGGGGTTCCTCATGACTGGCACCTCGACGATTTTTTTCAAGTAATCTATAGCTCGTTACCCACTTGCTGTGGTGATGGCTTGGAAATGTGGTTAAAGCCAATGGCTTCGACATACTAACGGCCAACTGTCGCTTTACTCACGGCTCTCTTAGCTGTCAGTTGACATTGGTGGTGAGAATCGGTCAACGAGCACCAGGTCACCCGCCGACCTTGCCGGTGATCCTCGCACTGATTTTCGCAATCTTGGTGCGATACGGCCATCTTTAATAAGTTATTTACAGGGCGTTCGGTCCGGGTGGCCGCTGGGATTTCATAGTTATGAAATTTCATTAGTTCCATATTGCCCATCGTGCCCCCCAAGGGTTGATTGGCCTTGTCTCATGAGTACCAATAATCCTTTCCAAGCAGAGGCGGTCCAAAACTATTCACAGAAATGCTGTGTCGCGCTTGTCCTGGATACGTCCGGTTCCATGGTCGGGCAGGGCATTTCCCAGCTGAATCAGGGCATTCAGGCTTTCTTTGACGAGATCAGGAATGACACGGCCAACCTCGGGCAGAAACTTGAAATCGGGGTCATAACATTTGACAGCACCGTGGAAAGAATCTGCGAGCCCAAGCTCGCGGAGTTCATCGATGTTCCGGAGTTGCCCGCGCAGGGAACCACGCGGATGGTCGATGGCGTACTTGAGGGCATCAGCATGGTCCGTCAGCGCAAGGAATGGTACAAGTCGACTGGCCAGAGGTATTACCGTCCTTGGGTCATCATGATCACTGATGGGGCTCCTGATGACGACCAAAGGGTTCACCTTCTTAGTCTGGCTTCTGAAATCCAGCAAGGCATGGAGAAGAAAGAATTCTGCTTCATGGCGATCGGAGTCGACGGCGCGGATGTCAGCGTCCTTCAGACCATTTCAAACAGCGAAATACCTCCGCGAATGATTACAGGTCTCAAGTTCGCCGCCTTCTTCAAGTGGCTTTCTTCGACGATTGCTGATGTGGCCAAGGGGCAAAGCGTTTCTGACGCCGTCAAGGGTAAGGACTGGGACGGCGGCTTCACGATTTAAGCATGCCGGAGATTATCAAGGCCATCAAGGAGGCTCTTGTGGTCATCCTAGAGATGACCATCTATGTTACGTTAGTCATTATTATATGGGAGGCTGTTCTCAGGGAGAGGGTCATGAATCGGATTCTAGGGAACCCAGTTCCTGATCCCGAGTTGCTTGCAGAGATCCAAAGTTTGAAGAATGAGTTGTCTGTTTTGCGCAGCAGGGACGGTAATTCCGTCGGTAAAAAGTCCTTGCTGCCAAGGCCGCAGGACAAATTGGACCTGGGCAATATCCCCGATTATCCGAAGATTGAGCCCTCTGTGGTAGCCCCATTGAACAAGGATTTCGGCTGGGCTCATCTTAAGGCGTCCGTCAGGGGGAAGGGCAAATCAGAGTTGCAAGATTCCCTCGGATTTTTCTCCAGCGTCTCCTCCGTTCTTCTCGTCGTATGCGATGGGGCCGGGAGCAAGCCTCGCAGCAAACAAGGTGCCGATCACTGTGCAGCAGGTTTGGTTTCCGAATTTTCTCAGATCATGGGAGACGGCGCTCGGCTGTCTCCTTCTAATTGGCGAGATGTTTCGCTCAGGGCCTTTCTTAACGTGGCAAAGTCTCTTGAAGTTTTGGCTCAGAGTCAGAACAATCAGTTGGCGGACTTTGGTTGCACCGGCATAGTCGTCGTTGCCACTGATGACTTCGTCGGTTGTGCCCACGTTGGAGATGGTCGAGCAGGTTTTCTCGATGAGAATAACTGTTGGCGAAGCATCCTAACCCCTTTCAAGGGGTCTGAAGCGAATGCCACGGTTTTCATGTCCATGCTCGCCCCCGACAACTCCGATAAACTCCTCGAAACGACCTCCCACCAGATCAGGACGCGCTCAGTTATCGCACTTTCCGACGGGCCGGAGGGGGTCTGCTGGCACATATCCACCAAAGATCGGGCGGGCACCAAGGTGGAAGACCCTAACGTGCCTTCAGCCAACTTCTTCACAAAGATAGCGAATCAACTCGTCGCCGCGACTGAAAGCAAGGTGCCACAGGATCAATTGGATAAGCTTTGGGGTGATTTCCTTGCAGGAGGCAACCCGCAGCTGTCCGAGGAGACGGATGACAAGACTTTGCTGATCGCGATCAGGGGATGAAGGTGATTTCTTCCAAGCTTGGGAGGTTGGATCTCGCAGACAGACCATTTGCGTCCGGTGGCGCAGGGGAGGTTTATCGGGCCACTGATGCCAATGGCATCGTTCATTGCGTCAAGATTCTCACCAATCATAAGCCCGGTGACTACGAGAAGCTCAGGCACATGGCAGACAATCCCCCGGCCAAACTTGTGGAACCCTGGGGTGCGGTTTGCTGGCCGCTTGACATGGTGAGTCGATCCGTATCCGGAAAGCCGGTTGGTTACGTGATGCCGATGGCTCTGTCAGGAAGTGTGGAGCTCTCCAACCTGACCAACATCAGATGGCCCGGAAAGAATCCCCCTCGGCTTGCCGCCAAGTTGGACAGGACCAGTCAAACAGGCCTGAAAAAGCGCATGCTCATCGCGTGCAATCTTTGTGCTGCCGTGAGCATGATTCACAAGATGGGATGCGTATTTGTTGACCTGAAGCCTCAGAACATACTTGTCAGCCCCGAGGGGCTTGTCTCCGTGGTGGACCTCGATTCCCTGCAGGTTGTCGCCGGTCGCGAACTTTTTCGCGGTCCTCTTGGTAGTCCCGAGTACATGCCGAGTGAGTCATACAAGATGGACTTCACCCATGGCCCGAAGATTGATCCATCCTGGGATCTTTTCTCGCTCGCTGTGATCATCTACGAAATCCTGTTGGGCATCCATCCTTTCACTGCCACGCCCAATCCGTCTATCCTTGGATGCGAAACCATCGAAGACGCGATTCGATTCAAAATGTACGTCCACGGGAAAAATCGCACCAATCTTGAGGTTGTGCCCGCCCCTCATTCGGCAATCAGGGACATCCCTGCGGAGCTGGCTTCACTTTTTGTTAGAGCTTTTGATTCCAATAGTCCTGCCCAACGTCCGACGGCAAAAGCATGGGGTATGGCTTTGCTGGCAGCGCAAGGTACCGCCCCCGCTCTCTCCAAAAGTATTTTCTCCATCCCTCCGCCGGCGACGCCACGACGCCGGGTGCAGCCTTCTGCTCAGTCGCAGAGTCCCCGCGGTTTGCCTTCAGGGTGGAATGCGCCGAAGGGGTCCCCTTTGCCTAGCAGCCCTAGCAAACCCAGCAATCCTGCGCCTGTCACTCAGTCGTCTTCTTCAAGTGACGAAGAAATAAGTGACGAAGAAATGAAGCGTCTTAGAAGTGACGAAGAAATGAGGCGTCTTACCGAGGGTTGTGCTGCAGTTATTTGGATAGTAGCCATTATTTGGTTTATATGGTATAAGGTCTTCAAGAAGAGGCGATAAGTGATGTCTCATCAGATACACCCAGTGCGTCGGTCCGGGAAGCAACTCGGAATGTTTTCATCCATCGAGATCAGGTCTTTGCATGCCAAGGGTAGGTTGCAGTCAGGAGATGAGGTGGGTCTCGCGAACGGGGGCTGGCAGCCGATCGACGCCTTCCTAAAATCACTGCCACTGTCCCAGCCGGCCCCGTCTTCGGCTATGTCGCATTCGTCCGGTTATTTCGTCATCTTCAAAGGGCAAAGGCATGGCCCTTTGGAACTTTCCAAAATCAAGGCCATGGTAGATGCAAACCTCCTGGATTCTACGGCCCAACTGGAATCTGTGAGTTCCCCCGGGCACCATTTAAGTATCAGCTCGGTTGTTCCCAACTCACCATCACCCCCGGTTCCAACCCCTAATGTCATGGCGACGAGCTCTCAGCCAGGTGCGGCCAGCGCTTCTTTCGCGCCTGCAGCCGTCAATTCGACCAAGTCAAAGGGGTCGTATGTCACTCTCTGGTGGCAGACCACGCTGTGGATTTATCTGATTATGGCTTTGCTGGGGTTTTTGTCGTACAGCCTTGGTGGACTTGCTGCTGCACTTGGCGCTGGTCTGATTCTTGCTCCCATCAAGGGAGCTTTCTGGGCTTGGATCATCTGGCTGTTCCGAAAGTAATTCTTTCAGGAGCTTGATTGGAATCTCCGGTTGTTCTCTTCGCATTGGGTGCTTCGGGTCTGCCGGTCGTGTTTTTCTTAACGGCTTACTCAATCTAATCTTACCCCACTATTATGACGCGGCTCCAGATTGCTCACTGAGCTCGGGCAGGGCAGAGCGGGGGACATGAGCCATGATCCGAGCTATGATGTCTTCGTCCGTTGGAACGAGGCCGCGAAGGCCGAACTGGGGGTCCGTGTCCAGGGACCGCTGCTGTCGGTCCTGGGAGGGACGCATCATAGGTTGGAGGGGCTCGGGAGTTTGCATTCCTGCAGCCTCCCTCCGGGCCTCCTGGATAACTTCCATCCGCACCCGATTCCTGACTTCGCGGGCAAGATCGAGCTGCCCACCGATCCTTATGACCAGGTCCTGACCAGGCAGCTTCTCTGCATACGCAAGAAGCGCGGTCGAAAGCCGATGGCTTCCTCGGGGGGCTGGCGCCCCAAGGGCTTCTTCAGGCCTCACGACATCATAGAGGAGCATTTCGGCGCCGGGATAGCCCCGGGGCTGCGTTGGGAGACGGTCTGGGCCCAATACTGGTTCAATCGGCATCACTTTCTGACTCCTCGCTGGGTTTCATACACCCGGGACTGTCCTTGGTCCGAATTGGTCGACGGTTCCTACAACCCGCCCGGCTCTTTGCCTTATCGCGAACTGTACATCGAGGACAGGGAGGGGCGGCCTAACTTCGGCCTCACCGACGTGCTCGCCGGCAAGCTCCTGGACCTCACAGCAAGGATCAAAGGGGATGTCGTCGACGACGGCCTGCGACACCCGCCCGAGTCCCTGCCCAGGGACGTCCAAAGGATAAGGGCGGAGTCCAAGCAAAGGTGGAGCCTCGCGGATTTTCCCAAGCCAAGAATGGAAAGCTAACAGGGTCAGGCCCTGCCAATGGGTGGGAATAAGTATGGGGTCAGACCGCTTCCGACCGCTATCGCTCAGAAGCGGTCTGACCCCATACTGAAGTGCCCCTTGCGATTTTCGTTTTCCGGGTAGAACGAGTTTACATGGCTATCCACTACATGAAGGCGGAAGGCGGGCTACACCAGCGGGTCTGGTTCGCTAAGGCAGGGCGGGGCGCCCAGGACATCGGCATCGCGCCGCCGGGCGAGCGGCAGCTGGAAAACGGCACCTACAGTTTCTCGTTGTCGGCGTTCGATCCGCGCCGGCTCAGTCAGAAGGAGGCGGTGGAGGAGGGGAGGGCCAAGTCGCTCTATCAGGGCATGGGCGCGCAGTTCGGGGCGCAGGTCTGGCGGATGGCCCACGAGGCCGTCCCCTACGACTACATCTTCCTGGAGAGTGAGAACCACAATCTCCATGCGATCGGGGTCATCACGGGCCGCTACCTCGGACCGAGGCTGGATTACGACGAGGCTTCGCTGGCCAAGGAGGGCATCCATGCCATCCCGGTGCGCTGGTCATTGGTGCCCAATGGAATCGG
>Ga0172367_10006255_pt1 | contig 14068 bp, 11 predicted proteins | sample Lak10m_FD_114542 | JGI IMG/M metagenome (GOLD analysis project Ga0172367, IMG submission 114542) | Freshwater microbial communities from Kabuno Bay, South-Kivu, Congo - kab_022012_10m | ecosystem: Environmental > Aquatic > Freshwater > Lake | place: Democratic Republic of the Congo: South-Kivu... | reverse complement strand
GGTCACGATCGTGGTGCAAAAGTTGTAGCCACCGGTTATGCCGATTGCGGATTCGATGTGGATATGGGACCATTGTTCCAAACTCCTGCCGAGGCAGCCAAACAAGCAGTAGAAAACGACGTTCACGTAATGGGCGTTTCCTCGTTGGCAGCCGGTCACAAAACACTGATTCCACAAGTTATGGAAGAATTGAAAAAACTCGGTCGCGAAGATATTATCGTTATTGCAGGTGGAGTTATTCCTGCTCAGGATTACGATTATCTCTACAAAGCAGGTGTTGCAGCAATCTTTGGTCCTGGTAGTCCTGTTGCGAAAGCAGCATGTACTATTATGGATATATTGTTGGAAGAATAAAGCCCCTCTAAATCTCCCCACAGGGGAGACTTTAAGAAAAGAAAAACGGACTTGCCCTGATTTGCGGCAAGTCCGTTTTTGATTTTAATTCAAAACCTTATCCACAGCCTGATAGTCTAAATTCCAGGCTTCGGCTACTCCTTTATAAACTACTTTGCCATCCACAACATTCAATCCTTTACGCAATTCAAGATTTTTACTGCAAGCCACTTTCCAACCTTCGTTGGCTAATTGCAATGCGTAAGGCAAAGTGGCATTAGTGAGTGCCAATGTAGACGTATATGGCACTGCTCCGGGCATATTGGCAACGCAATAATGCACAATATCGTCCACAATAAATGTTGGATTTTCGTGTGTTGTCGGAACACAAGTTTCAATACAGCCTCCCTGATCGACAGCCACATCCACCAGAACAGTTCCGGGCTTCATCAGTTTGAGCATATCACGGGTAATTAAGTGTGGGGCTTTTGCACCGGGAATGAGAACTGCTCCAACTACCAAATCGGCCAGCGATATTGCTTCACATATATTGTAATGATTGGACATTAAAGTGGTAACATTAGCAGGCATTACATCGCTCAGGTAACGCAAACGCGGCAAACTGACATCGATAATTGTAACTTTTGCTCCCAATCCGGCAGCCATTTTAGCTGCTTGCGTACCTACAACTCCACCTCCGAGAATAACTACATTGGCAGGAGCAACACCAGGCACACCGCCCAACAATATTCCTTTGCCTTTCATAGGTTTTTCTAAGTATTTGGCTCCTTCCTGAACTGACATTCTGCCTGCAACTTCCGACATTGGCACTAATAAAGGCAAACTACGATCAGCTTTTTCAACGGTTTCGTAAGCCAAACAAACAGCTCCACGCTCTATCATAGCATGCGTTAGCGGTTCGCTCGATGCAAAATGAAAATAGGTAAATAGCAACTGTCCTTTTTTAATAAGCTGATACTCTGATGCTATTGGTTCTTTTACCTTTATAATCATTTCGGCAATATCGTATACTGCTTCGATAGTTGGCAAAACCACCGCTCCGGCATCAGTGTATGCTTTGTCGGAAAATCCGCTATTGTCGCCGGCATTGGACTGTACATAAACCGTATGATTGAATTTTTTAAACTCAGCAACACCTGCAGGAGTTAATGCAACACGGTTTTCGTTGTTTTTAATTTCTTTTGGAACACCTATAATCATAGTGGTAATTATTTAAAATTTTAATACTACAAATATAATCCATAAAGAAATTAATTGTTTATTATTACACATAATAAGTATATTTTATTTATTTATCGTACATTTGCAGTATATTTTACTGTAATTTTGAATAATATCTACTTTTAGAAGAATAAAAAACTACTCTGTATTATAGCTGAAAACACAGAATATGATGAATATCGACGAAACAGACAAAAAAATTCTACGTATTTTACAAAAAAATGCACAATACACACTAAAAGATATAGCCAATAAAATAAACTTATCGCTAACACCTGTACACGACCGGGTGAAGCGTTTGGAAAAAGAAGGCTATATTGAAAAATATGCCGCTATACTCAACAAGAAAAAAACCGGGAATAATCTGACCGTATATTGTCATGTTACGTTGGTAAAACAAACCATCGACCTTTCGGGGGCATTTAACGAAGCCATACAAAATTTCCCGGAAGTAGTTGAATGTCAATTTATTTCAGGAAGTTTTGATTATATGCTAAAAGTTATTTTGCCCGACATGGAAAGTTATTATCATTTTCATCAAAAGAAACTATCTGTGTTGCCTTCGGTAGCTTTAATCAGTAGTTTTTTTGTCATTTCGGAAGTAAAAAACACAACGGAGCTGCCGGTTTACTAACAATCAAATTAATTTACCCATGAGATTTTTTTTGATAGTCTTTTTGACAATTGTACTTTATGCATGTTCAGCAAGCAACGAACCTGTAATATACACCTCCTATTCAGGCAACTGGAAGTGTGAAGAAACCGGATCAATCAGCGGCTATACGGAGCCTTATTATGTTACAATCGATCAAAACAAAAATGATACGACCTTGTATTTTATTAGAAACTTTTCCAATGGAGGTGACAACTTAATGATAGTTGTGAAAATAACCGGCACTGAAGTAAATCTCATTCAGCAACCAACAGCCGGATATCCACTTCGGTTATTTAGAGGTTCTGCAATACCATACACAACTATAAAACTAAATTACACCTTGTTTAATGGCGAAAGAGATATTTTTTACGAAGCTCAATATTCCCGAAAATAAAAAGTGCCGGAATTATTCCTATTGAATAAAAACCGACACTTTAAATATTTAGCATTAAACAACTCAATAATTAGAAACCACTCGTCGAATACCTTCTTCGATGGTTACCTGAGGCTTCCAACCCAACCCATTTAATTTACTCACATCAAGTAATTTACGTGGTGTGCCATCGGGTTTTGTGGTGTCCCATATTATTTCACCTGTATAGTCAACAGTTTTACGCACAATCTCGGACAATTCCTTGATTGACAAATCCTCGCCACAGCCGGCATTTACATGCGAAGGCAATTCATCTGGAGCATCGAAATTAAGTAGCAAAAACACACTGGAATCTGCCATATCGTCGACATGCAGAAACTCGCGCATGGGTGAACCTGTACCCCAAAGCGTTATAGCAACCTTGCCATCCGATTTGGTAATGCCGTATTTTTTCAAAACATTCATTATCACATTCTCCGAATAGGAACCATTAACTCCCTCAATCGGACGTTTATTCAAATCGGCACGTAAACCTTCTATATCATTATTCATCAAACATTTACCAAGTACCATTTTGCGTATAAGCGCAGGTAGAACATGCGATTTTTCGAGGTCGTAGTTATCATTCTGTCCATATAAATTGGTTGGCATTATCGAAATGAAATTGCAACCATACTGCGCATGATACGCTTCGCACATTTTTATTCCGGCAATTTTGGCAATAGCATAAGGTTCGTTGGTAGCTTCCAATACGCCTGTAAGCAAGGCATCCTCACGCATTGGTTGCTCCGCATTTCGCGGATAAATACAAGAAGAGCCAAGAAACAACAATTTTTTAACCCCATGCAGATAACTTTGATGGATGACATGATTCTGAATCATCAAATTTTCGTAAATAAATTGTGCCCGATAGGTGTTATTCGCAATTATCCCGCCAACTTTTGCAGCAGCAAGCACTACATATTCAGGCTTTTCGCTTGCAAAAAAATTGGCAACAGCCACACCATCCAACAAATCAAGTTCATCAAAATTTCGGGTAACAATATTAACAAAACCTTTCGCTTCTAAGTTTCGCTTTATAGCCGAACCTACCATGCCGTTGTGACCGGCAATATATATTTTAGCATTTTTTTCCATGTATTCAGGGCTTTATTCGAAGTAATTTAAAATACGGAAACCTCCTTCTTTGAGGTACGTTTCTTTTTTCATCAATTTCACATCCGAAGCCATCATATCCTTTACCAATGCCGGCAAGTTGTACTCAGGAGTCCAATTGAGTTTTGTGCGCGATTTAGTTGCATCGCCAATAAGCAATTCCACCTCAGTTGGGCGGAAATAGGCAGCATCCACTTCCACAATCGGGTGTGCTATTTTTTTGATTGCTTCAACAAACTCAGCACCAACTTTAGCTGCAAATACTACCTCGTCGATTTTAGCGATAAAGCCTTTTTCATCCACACCATCTCCTTTAAATTCAACCATAACACCAATTTCGGCAAATGCCATGCGTACAAATTCGCGTACTTCGGTTGTTATTCCAGTGGCAATTACATAATCGCTTGGTTCGTTCTGTTGTAAAATCAGGTACATAGCCCGCACATAATCTTTGGCATGTCCCCAGTCTCGCTGCGACGACAGATTACCCAAAAACATTTTATCCTGCATGCCCATGGCAATTCGGGCAGCAGCACGGGTTATTTTGCGCGTCACAAAGGTTTCACCCCTAAGTGGCGATTCATGGTTAAACAAAATACCATTACTGGCGTGCATCTTATAAGCTTCGCGGTAGTTTACCGTAATCCAGTAAGCATACATTTTTGCCACAGCATAAGGTGAGCGTGGATAGAACGGCGTTGTTTCTTTTTGAGGAATTTCCTGCACCAAGCCGTAAAGTTCGGATGTAGATGCCTGATAAATACGTGTTTTTTGAGCTAAATTTAGCAAGCGAACAGCTTCTAAAATTCGCAGAGTGCCAATTCCATCAGCATTGGCAGTGTATTCAGGTGTATCGAAACTTACCTTCACATGGCTCATGGCAGCTAAGTTATAAATTTCGTCAGGCTGAGTTTCCTGAATAATGCGGGTGAGATTCATCGAATCAGTCATATCGCCATAATGCAAAATCAAATTGCGATTATCTACATGCGGGTCCTGATAAAGGTGATCGATACGATCGGTGTTAAATAACGATGAACGGCGTTTAATGCCATGAACCGTGTAGCCTTTTTTTAATAATAACTCGGCTAAATAAGCCCCGTCCTGTCCTGTAATTCCGGTAATTAGTGCAACTTTTCCCATTTTTTTATTCATAATTATTCTGTTTTAAAATTCTGTTTTATAAATCTTTATCGTCCTGATAATACTGGAAGTATTTGGCCGAAGCTTCTCTTTGTCGACGAGAACCACCATAACCATAGCCCGAGCCGTAGCCATATCCGTAGCCATATCCGTAGCCATATCCATAGCGTCGGGAATAATACCTCGAATAACGGTTTTCCTCACTGAGCACATCGTTGAGAATACAATAAGGCTCAATGTGGTCGGCTTTGATTTGTTTCGCAATTTTTCCAAAATGCGACTTGCCCGTTTTACCACTTCGAGCAACAAAGAGATTTATATCCGACAAGTGTGAAACAGCGTAGGCATCCGCAACTATGCCTATCGGACTTGTATCCACAATTATAAAATCGTATCTCTTACGTAACTCAACAAACATTTCAACCAATTTTTCGGAACGTATAAGTTCGCCCGCATTTGGCGGAATAGTTCCTCCCGGCAAGAAATCATATTCAAGTTCAGGCACATGAATAATAATATCATTTAATTCAGCCTGCCCTACCAGATAATTCGTAATTCCCTGCGAAGGATTGATATTAAAACACCCGTGAATACTTGGCTTGCGAATATCCAAATCAACTAAAAGTACTTTTTTACTCGCCATAGCATATACACCGGCAAGATTGATAGAGAAATAGGTTTTACCATCGCCGGATTCGGCCGATGTAACCATTATCATTATTTCCTTTTTGCGCTGCACGATAAACTCAATACGAGTTCGGATAACACGGAACATTTCGGTAAATGCCGAACGGGGATTATTGACAGTCATTAGCGGATCCGAAGAATTAGTATGACGCACAGAGCCAATAAGCGTAAATCCGGAATTTTTCTCCACATCTTTTGGCGTTCGAATAGTTGCATTCAGGAGCTCTTTCAGAATTACAAAAGCAGCCGGAATAAGCAGACCAATAATCAGAAAAATCATGGTATTTTTCGACTGCGTACCTTCGTTTGTAATAGCTATAGTCCGGGCACGGTCGAGAATATTATTATCAGGCGTATTAGAAGATTTGAGAATTTCTGATTCTGCACGCTTTTGCAAAAAGAAGGTATAATAATTGTCGTCCATGCGATATTTACGCTGGATGGAAGTCATTTCAATTTCTTTGCCTGGCAGTTGTTCTATTTCCTTTTTCACCTGATCAGCCTTTTCTTTCAAATCTGATTTATCAATATTCAAAGTAGCACGCATACTCTTAATTACTTCATTTATACCTAATTTTACATTTTCAATATCGCTGGTATATTTACTGTAATACATATTTTTTTCGCTCAAGCTGCTGCGTTTCAGATTGAGGTCGTTAATTTGCGTAACCAGTCCCATTAACATGGGTTCATTTAACCCAAGACTCGAAGGAGCAACAATAGAACCATCTTCTAAATTGGTTTTCAGATATTTTGTCAGATAATCTAAGTAAGTTTCTTTTAATTTAAAGGTAGCAGCCTGATTTTCGTACTGAGTAGACTTGCCAAGTAACTCACCGGCATGCGATTCTACATTTATAATTTGATTGCGTTGGCGGAAATCAGTCATTTCGTTTTGCGAAACCGACAAAGACTTTGATACAGCTCCAAGCTGTTCATCAATAAATTTAATGGTTTTGTTTGCCGCATCGTTCTTACGTTCCAGATTTTGCATCAGAAAAATTTCGCAATGTTTGTTAATGTAATCTATGTCGCGGTCGGGTGTTTCGCTAACCAACGAAATTTCGAGCACTGACGAACCTTCTTTGACATAGTTGAAAGACAACCTACTGGCAAAATCGCCAATAAGTGACTCGCGGGATCGGAATCTGAAAAACAATTGACTACTTCCATAGTAGTTATTTGTGTTTTCAATCGTAATAAAGAATAAATTATTTGAAAGTGGCTCCCCTATTTTTCCATTCAACTTAAAATCAGCGTATTGTTTATTGTCTTCTACCGTAATTGTATATGTACCATTCGAATGTACATTTATTTTGAAATACAAATTAAAAGCTTCGGGAGCAATATAATCAGGCATAATTACAATTGGAGACGTGTTATACAAACTTCTGGTTTTAAAATTACCTTCGGTAATATAATCTACCCTCAATTGTGGCAAACTATCCACAACCCTGCCTATAAGATCATAAGAGCCCAGCATTATCACCTGATTGTGCGTATTTTTGAACCCGGCATCTACTCCAAAGCCCTGCATTAGCGCCTGTGTACTGCTTGTGGTTTTATATTCTTCGATAAGCATTGTGCCGGCAACTTTTACCGAAGCTTTCCATGTTCGGTTTTTGAGGTATGCAAAACCCAACGACAAAACCACAAAAATGACAAATAAATACCAGTAATGAAGAAAAATATTAACCCATTCCATCAAATCGAAACTTGATTCTTCCTCTTCCTTAAACGGCATATTTTGTTTGCTCTGTTCCATATTATTTCTTCATGCTTTAATTGCAAAGAAAATACTTTAAAATAATTGTCTTATTACAGTTTTTGATAATATAAAACTGTAAACAATAGTGATAATGATGATGATATGACACCTACAAAATTACTCCACGAATTTTCAATTTTGTAGAATGCCGATGGAGCACGTTGTACATAAATTATATCATTCGGATAAATATAGTAATACTTTGACTCTATCAGGCTTTTGGGGCGAATATCAAACTCCAGAATTTCAATACCATTATCACCCTCCCTAAGGATACGAACATGCTGATAATCGCCGGAATGCCTAACTTCGCCCGACATAGATAATGCCTGATAAATGGTAAATCGCTCGCGTGGAATGCTATAAAGTCCGGTACCTGCTTCGCCTATAACCGTAAATGTTTTATTAGCAATCGACAATTTCACTTCAGCGTCCGGAATAATTTCGCGCATACGTGCTTCAACTGCTATTCCGGCATCTTTTAATGTCATACCAACAACCTTAATACTCTTTATAAAAGGCAAATCAATACTACCATCGGGATAAACCCTATAAGACATAACATAACTCCCCTGCCCTACATTTGTTTGAATAAGCTTAGAAATGGTTTCGTCAGTTGTTATCATACGATAAATTACTTCGTCATTTATTCTGATTTTATAATCTTGGTATTCCGATTTTTCATAAACCGGCAAGGAAGGTCTATCCTGCAACAATCCAATGCTTTTGTAATTGTAACACGAAGTAAAACCAAGTACAAATAGTATTACTGCAACTATGCGAATTTTATTTTTCATGCACATTATCAATTAGTTGTAGTTGGTTTTGAAATTCGGGTTGCCGAATTATAAATCAGTAATCCAAACGAAAATGTAGCCACTGTGGTTGAAAACAAACTTGATAAGTTTGTAATTCTAAAGAACTGTTCGTTAAGTGGTTGTATATAAATTACATCATTGGGTTCTATATAAAAATACTCCGAATGTAAAATATCTGCACTTCGCAAATCAAACATTTTAACCTGAACACCTTTATCGGTTTCGCGTAAAACACGAATGCGACTGCGGTCATCAAATACTCCAACATCACCAGCAAGCGCCAACGCTTTGAAAATGTTAATTTTCTCCTGTGGCATAGATACAAATGCTGAGTTTCCATTACCGATTACACTAAACGAACGGTTGAGAACACGCAACTCCACCGAACTAAATTTAAACAAAGGTGCAATGGCTTTTTCGAGGGTAGTTGTAGCTTCGCGAATAGTTTTTCCAGCAATATTTACCTCACCTATCATCGGGAAAACGATATTACCGTTCTGTTCCACAAGATATGTGTACAAATCAGAACCAGCACCACTTACGGTCATCATCATACCGGTATTTCCACCCATACCAGCATTAAAGAGGGAATTAGTTAAATCGTCGGTGGAAAATATTTTTACAAAAATACGATCGCCAATACGTAATTTATAGTCAGTAAAATCAATGCTATCTTTGTAAGTGGGAATATCAAATCCGGGCTTTTGCAAATAATTTATGTTTTTCGAAGTTACACACGAACTCAGAAAAGCAACAATTAAAAAGTAAACTGCAAATTTCAGGTATAATTTAAGCATTGAGTCAAATTTTTCTTACTTCCAAAAGATTTAAAATTAATTTTGGAAAAAATAGAATTGCAAGTACTATAAACGGCAAAGATAATAAAAAATGATGCAAAAACAACATTTGGTTGTTTTAAAAACTTAAGCAACAAACAAAAAAGTTGGAATAATGTTTGTTATGTACTTAATCGTTCCATTTAAAATCAATGCGGCTATTTTATCATAAAAAAACACTAAATTTGCATACAGAATTATCATCTAAAAAGTTACTGCATGAAACGATTCATTATCCTTTCCATTATTACTTTTACTTTTACTAAAAGTTTTGCTCAATACAACGATTTCCCTGTTCGAAATTTCGACATAACAAATATCAATCTCGAACAGTTGAAATTTGGCATTAAAATAAGTCCGGCTATATCGTGGATAAACGTTACGCACGACGATGCCATTGCAGGTGGTGCAACCATGAAATTCGGCATTGGTATTACCAGCGATTACGAAATTAACGAGCTATTATCTGCTATTTTAGATATTAATTACAAATCGGCAGGAGGTTATATGGCCGATAGCAGATCGCTCAACAATGTGAATACGAAGGATTACTTTAAAGTAAATTATCAGCTTGTGGAAGTGCCACTTGGACTTAAAATTAATACGCCCGTTGTAAACAAATACAATTACTACCTGAAAGGTGGCGTTACAACCGGCTTTGTATTGTCGGCAAACGAAAAAATGTATGAAGCCACCAGCTCCAAAGTCTATAAATCGTACGATACGCTTACAGACTTAACTTATCCTACCGTAGTTGGTTATTTTGCAGGCATCGGTTCGCGTTACAACATTACAAAAAATTTAAAGCTTTTTGTAGAAGTGAATTATAAAAATGCAGTTGCGAGTATTAGCAATGGTGAAAATTACATTAGCGATGGAATTCACCCGTATACAGAGCCAATTTATATTATTCCCGCCACTATGGAATTTTCGTTCGGAGTTCAATTTTAACTATGCAAAAAATGATTCTGAAAAAAATTGCGCTCCTTATAATTACATCGACGCTTATACTTGCGGCTTGCAATTCTCGTGAGCAGGATGAAAGACAAGCCGATTTACGCCTTCAGAAAGTCCAAGCACTTATTGCCGAGAACAAACTAAATGAAGCAAAATCGGAAATTGACAGTATCCATTTTCTATTTCAACGCTTGGTTAGCAAACGTAAAATGGCTGTAGCATTGCAAGATACCATCATTCTGCGCGAAAGCTATCGTACCGAAAGTTACTGCAACAAATTACTTCCCGAACTCGAATCGGCATATAATAAACTGAGTAAAAACTTTGTTTTGCAAAAAAACGAAAAATACGAGGAAATCGGAAAATATGTTTATAAATCGCAATTAGGCGAACAAAATACAGGCAGAAACTATTTAAAATACGAAGTGGATGAAAACGGAGATTTATTTTTGACAAGTATGTATTGCGGTTCGAAAATCAATCATTTTGCTGTAACAGTTGAAACAGCCGTAATGAGAGCCACCACAGACACTTCAAACAAAAACAATGGCGTATTTCATGCATTCAACGTTGGTGATAACTATTTTGAGCAGCTTACTTTTAAAAACGAGGCAGACAACGGTATTGGAAACTTTATCAAAGCCAATAAAAATCTGACACTGAAAGTAACATTAACAGGAAGTCGCAAAATAAGTTATGTTTTAAACGCTACAGACAAAGAAGCAATTTCTGAAACAATTGTTTTTGCACAAGCACAAAAATTACTTAAAAAAACAGCTAACGATTTACGCATTGCACAGCAACGAATCGGAAAAATAAAATTACTCTATCAGGAATAAAAAATTAACAACAACGAAAATGAAAAAAACAGCTTACTTAATGCTAATCAGCATTTTACTCAGTATTACATCATTCGCACAAAATGCTGAAAATGTCAAAATTGAAGAATTAACAACAAAAACGTTCAAAGCCAAAGTATGGAACTTTGATAAAAATAAAGCATTCAAACGCGAGGGAAAACTGCCTATCATTCTGGACTTTCATGCTACCTGGTGTCGTCCATGCAAAATGTTAGCACCTCACCTGCAAGCCATTCAAAACAAATACAACGGCAAATTGATCGTTTATAAAATTGATGTAGACCAGGAGCCCGAATTAGCACGCAAATTTAAAGTGGAAGCCATGCCAACCATTGTATTTATTAACAAAACCGACTCTTACAAATCTGAACTCGGATATCGCGACTATGATGAATTTGAGAAATTAGTCAAAAATTATTTCTTCAAAAAATAATAATTCTAACACCAAAACGCCCCTGAAAAAATAAATTTTCCAGGGGCGCTTTATTATACTGCAAACTTTTTTCTGCAAACTATTAACTAACTTTAAAGTGTTTTCTTTACTTCTGTTTCTTCAAAGCTTTCAATCATATCACCTACTCGTATATCGTTGTAGCCTTTGATATTCAAACCACACTCGTAGTTGGCACCCACTTCTTTCACATCTTCCTTGAAGCGTTTCAGTGAATCGAGTTCGCCGGTGTAAACTACAATACCATCGCGGATAATGCGCACTTTGTTGCTGCGTTTTACTTTACCTTCGCGCACTAAACAGCCGGCAATAGTTCCCACTTTGGTAATTTTGAATACTTCGAGAATTTCGATGGCAGCTGTAATTTCTTCCTTGATTTCGGGCGAAAGCATACCTTCCATTGCTGACTTGATTTCTTCGATTGCATCGTAAATGATGGAATACAAGCGAATATCGATTTCTTCTTTCTCAGCCATTTTACGGGCAGTAGAAGTTGGACGTACCTGGAAACCACAAACAATAGCATTCGAAGCAGCTGCCAGGAGAATATCAGAATCAGAAATAGCACCTACAGCTTTGTGGATTACATTTACCTGAATATTTTCGGTCGAAAGTTTAAGCAGCGAATCCGAAAGTGCTTCTACAGAACCATCCACGTCGCCTTTTACAATTACGTTCAGTTCTTTGAAATCGCCCAATGCAATGCGTCGGCCTAATTCGTCGAGTGTAAAGTGCTTTTTGGTACGCAAACTTTGTTCGCGTTGTAACTGCTCACGTTTGTTAGCAATTTCACGCGCTTCCTGTTCAGTAGCCATTACATTGAAGTTGTCGCCAGCCTGAGGAGCGCCATTCAAACCAAGAATTAATACCGGTTCGGCAGGACGAGCAGATTTTATGCGCTGATTACGTTCGTTGAACATAGCTTTAATTTTTCCGAAATATGTTCCGGCCAAAACCACATCTCCCTGATTCAGCTTACCGTTTTGTACCAACACAGTTGAAATATATCCACGACCTTTGTCTAATTCCGATTCGATAACCGAACCTATGGCACGACGATCCGGATTGGCTTTTAATTCGAGTAATTCAGCTTCGAGCAATACTTTTTCGAGCAATTCCTCAACGCCTTTACCATATTTTGCCGAAATATCCTGCGATTGGTATTTACCACCCCAGTCTTCCACTAAATAATTCATTCCGGCCAAAGTTTCCTTGATTTTCTCAGGATTGGCACCAGGTTTATCTACTTTATTGATAGCAAATATCATGGGTACATTTGCAGCCGAAGCGTGATTGATTGCTTCAATAGTTTGAGGCATCACGTTATCGTCGGCAGCCACAATGATAATGGCAATGTCGGTTACTTTAGCACCACGCGCACGCATAGCGGTAAACGCTTCGTGACCCGGAGTATCGAGGAATGTAATGCGCTGACCGTTTTCGAGTTTTACGTTGTAAGCACCAATATGCTGCGTAATACCACCGGCTTCACCGGCAATTACATTTGTTTTACGAATATAGTCGAGCAAAGATGTTTTACCATGATCGACGTGTCCCATAACCGTAACAATTGGTGCACGTGGCAATAAATCCTCTTCGGCATCCACTTCTTCATCGCCAATAGCATTTACGACCTCAGCACTTACAAACTCAGTGCTAAAGCCAAACTCATCAGCTACAATTTTAATCGTCTCCGCATCTAAACGTTGGTTGATAGATACCATCATACCAATACTCATACAAGTTCCGATAACCTGCGTAACAGAAACGTCCATCATGATAGCTAATTCGCTAACAGTAACAAACTCAGTCAGTTTCAGTACCGATTCTTCAGCGCGTTCGCGTTGAGCTTGTTCCTCTTGTTTGGCACGGTCGGTATCACGTTTGTCGCGACGGTATTTAGCTCCTTTGCCTTTTTTGTTGCCGCTTGCCATACGAGCAAGCGTTTCCTTAATCTGCTTCTGTACCTCTTCTTCGTTTACAGCAGTTTTGAGAGGTTTTTTCGTGAACTTCGGATTTTTTCCCGATTTTCCGGCATTGTTATTTGCACCATTACTTCCGGCAGGTACAGGTTTTTTTATTCCTGAGCCTTCTGAGCCTCCTTGTTGTGCTTTATTAATATCAACTTTGTGTGTATTAAATCGCGTACGTTTTTCCTTTTTATTCTCCGAAGAAGTATTGCCTTCCGGCTTTATATTGAGCTGAAGCTGTTTTTTGCTTGCTTCAGCTTTGTTTTTTTGCTCCCGTTCCTTTTTCTTTTCTTCTTTTGATTTTCGTTCAGGACGCGTACTTTGATTTAATAAATTAAGATCAATAGTACCAACCACGACCGGACCTTTGTCAGAAATTGGACGAGCTAACGAGAAAATTTCTTCATCTGTATCGTCGTTATTTGTAGGTGCAATTTCTTCTGCTACAGCCTTTCTGACTTCTTTCTCCGGAGCTTTAGCCACTGGATCTTCTTTTGACTGTTCTTTTTTTATCGGTTTTTCAGCTTTTACCGGTTCAGGTTTTGGCTCAGCAATAACCTTTGGCTGTGCAACTTCAACCGGTTTTTCAGTTTCTTTTTGAATTATAGGTTCAGCATTTATAACTGGTTTTTCTGCTGTTTTAGCTTTTACGGGTTCCGCTTTTTCAACCGGTTCAGCTTGAACAGGCTTTGCCTCCTGTTTTACTTCCACTTTTTCAGGCGTCTTTTCAACAGGTTTTGGTTGAGGTTTTTTCAGTGCATCTAAATCTATCTGACCAACAGTTTTAATCTGTACTGCTGTGTCAGCCGGAATCTCTGTT
>Ga0172367_10006254_pt1 | contig 14071 bp, 22 predicted proteins | sample Lak10m_FD_114542 | JGI IMG/M metagenome (GOLD analysis project Ga0172367, IMG submission 114542) | Freshwater microbial communities from Kabuno Bay, South-Kivu, Congo - kab_022012_10m | ecosystem: Environmental > Aquatic > Freshwater > Lake | place: Democratic Republic of the Congo: South-Kivu... | reverse complement strand
CCGTAGGGCGCGGGTAGAGGAAGTATTTGTTGGGGTTGCGCGGGTGCCGCATGAATTTCACAGGCGTACCAGCGGCTTCTGCGGCCCAGTTCACGTCCGTCCGGTTGAACTGAAGTCTATCAACTTCTTCCAGTGTGTTGGAGTTCGTCACCTGAAAGATGTCCACAAGGCGGAACGAATCAGACGGCATTGTCTGAAGCACGACGTTCTGCGTCGTTGCAATCGTTGCTGTGACCGTGAACAGATCAGGACGCAACGTCACCATGCGCTTGATCGTGTTGTTGACAAAGACGAGCAACGTCGCAGCCGCATACGTATCCGGCGAGCGCAGAAACACGCCATCACGCAGAATGCGTCGGGCGCTGTCAATTACATCAGCAGGGGTCATGTGGCGCTCCTAGTGGGTGTACCGATGCCGCCGCTTTCCGTGTCAGTCACAACGCGGCTCTGCAAATCTACACCCAGCGACTGTACAAAGGATTCCAAGAACAACTTGGCCCGCCCTGACGTGACGTGCTCGTTGTCAATGGACTCAGCCAGATAGACAACACCATCGACGAGCACCGGGAAGTACGCATTAGGCAACTCTGCAATCGTCTGCCCACCTGTGTAGGTCGGCGGCGTCACAACGTACTCAGCAACCAACTGAATACCGGCTGTCGGGCGCGGATAGAGGAAGTAGGCCCGTGGGTTACGAGGATGTCGAATGTACTTGGTGGGTGTTGCAGACGCATCAGTCGTCCACTGCGGGTAGACACGATCAAACAAATCGCGGTCTACTTCTTCAATCGACGTGCCGTTCTTGACCCGGAAGATTTCAACAAGCCGCACAGCCGTCGAAGGTAGGGACTGCTCACAAACATCTTGTGTCGTGTTGATGTCAGTGACGGTCGTGAACAAGTCCGGTCGAAGCATCACCATCCGGCGAATCGTCTGGTTGACGAACGCTACCAACACCGTATCACTGTAGCGATAAGTGACTTTCGTGTCCTGAATCAGAACACGAACATCGGTGATGACATCGTTTGGCGTCATTGAGGCAGTCCTCTGGAGGCATCCGCAGCCAACTCAGGAGGAGTATACGGCGGGGCTTCAGGAATGTCAGCCGTTGCGAGATCGAGGGCAGCACCGCGCTTCTTGCGCTTCGGCGCTTCAGGCGGCATAAACCGCTCAGGATAGGCGATTTCCTCAGTCACGACTTCGCACTCAGGATTCTGCGCCAGAATCTCGTTGTAGTCGTAAATGAAGCCGTCCTTCTTTACCCGAATGAACTTGGTAGTCATCGAAACCTCGCTGTCTTTTTGGCTATGCCTTTCGGCTGCGCAACAAATTGTTTCCCTGCCGCTCGTCCCGCACGCTTGGCCCGCGTTGTCGCAGCGTATTCAGCCGGAGTCAACGACTTGATAGCTGCTTCAGGCAAGTACCGCTCTCCGGTCTGCGAAGATGGTTTACCAGACTTGGTACGCCACTTCTGGGCAGTCCAGTCTTTAAGCGACTTCTGGGGTGCTTTCACTTACCGAGCTTTCGTAGCGTCTGGGCAAGGCGGGCACGTTGCCCCATCTTCCCCGGCTTCTTTGCCGCAGCAGCCAAGCGTCCAGCGGGGATCGTCTCACCCTTCTTGACACCCATCGCTGCCCGCAGCGCACCGGGCTTCTTAATCGCGCCTTTAATCCACTTCTCAGCCACGATAACCACCGCCTTTCTCTTTGTACTGCTTTGCCAGCAACTGCGCCTTACGAGCGCTCCATTGGCCTGCGGCAGTACCTTGCACTGCCGACGCCTTGATCTGCTCAAACAAGCGCTTGCGCATCTCGGGCTTTGTGTAGTTGCCCGCTGCGTTCACTTTGGACTTTGGTTTGGTTGCCATGTCAGCAATTCCACGCTCGCAAACTCTTATTGATCCGGCTATTAGGATCGTTGGCTGTTTTCTTGGAAGTCAGCTTCTTCTTCATGCCTTCCATCCTCGCACAGAATGAGTCACGACGAGGGCCACCTTCAGGTTGCGGTGGCTTGAGTCCGGGCTTACCCGGATTGGCCTTGTTATAAGACGCTCGCCCCTTGGCGTTCAAGCCACCTTTAGGGTCTTTGCCTTCTTTGCGCTGCCACGCAGGTGTTTTAGCCATTACGCGATCCTTTGGACAACTACGATTGCTGGTGGAGTCACAGGGATCGCTGGGGTTACGCCGGGATTAGCAGCAACCGCAGCGCGGTAGTGCAACGTCACGGCTACGTTCTCAGGATACCAGTAAATCTCAATGTAGTCGTTGGCGGCGACAGTCTCAAAAATTTCGTAGGCGAGGAGGTACGTACCTCCATCCCCAGTCTTGGGTACCGCCACGCGCCCGTTGGAGTTGGCAATGTTGGTGCCATTCTTGGAAAACCAAACATCGACAAACCTATCAGTAGCACTGGAATTGTTGAACTGCAAGCTGGCATTGATGCGGTACGTTCCCGCAGCAGCCAGCGTGATGCGCGTGTTGCTTGCTACTGTAATCCCAGCGCCAGCAACCGCAGCCGTAGCAAACTCAACCGCAGTGGCCGCAGTCGTACTGCCTGTCTGGTCTGTTGTACCTGCATCGTAGAAGGAGGCGTAGGCAAGATTCGTGATCGTCCCGAAAGGGACAGTACCTGCGGTGATTGCTACTTTGGAGATATTGACCGCACCCGTACCCTTGGGCGTGATGTTGATGTCGATGTCGGCATCAGTACCAATAGACGACAGCGTTGGGCCGCTACCAGTTGCAGAATTAGCCAAACGCAAGTTATTAACGGCAGATGCAGTCGATCCAAAAGTAGCAAGTACCAAACCTGTTGCAGAGTTATAGATGTCGGTCGCTGCAAGTCGAGTAATACTAGTAAATCCAGTGCCCTTGGGCGTGATGTTGATGCTGATATTGGTATCAGTACCATCGGCGGCAATCGTGTCGCCGTTTAGATTGATACCAGCAGAAGTTGCACTCGTTGCAAGTGTCGTCGCTTCGACGGATGTGAGTCCGGTAAAGGTACCGCCGGAAATTGTTATATTACTAAGTGTGCCGCCTGTGATCGCTACACTACTTGCATTCTGTGTAGCAATCGTGCCAAGGCCAAGCGCAGTCCGTGCGTTCGATGCACTGGCAAATGCAATGGCCGAACCAAGCGTGAGGTTGCCCGTCAACGCGGCAATCGTGTTGCCATCCAACTGAATGTTGTCCACCGATACCGACTGAGTACCGATCTTCAGTGCCGTCGCAACGCCCGTACCGCTGTAGACAACTTTCTCAGCCGCTTCCGGCCCGCCGTCTAAGTGCAGTAACTGGTCGTAGGTACTGGCAATCGTCTGTCCAGTCAGATTAGTGGGCATTCACAATCTCCTAAAAACAGGGGGCCGAAGCCCCCTGCCTTACACCGCTGCGCTGAACGGCGTAGCCTCAACACCCGTTGCGATGATGTTGCCATGAATCGCGTACAGGTTAGTTGCTACGTCCACCAGAGTAAGAATACCGCCAGCCAGACCGCCAGTCGTCGAACCATTCATAGTGATGGTATCGCTTGCTGCGACCGTGCTGAACTCAGTACCCGTACCTGCCGCTTGATCCGTCACAAACAACGAACCCGACATGACATCGGAGTTGTCTGCCACTTGGATCACGTAGTTGTTACTCGTGACCAAAGTCTTGACGGCGAAGCGGAACACTGCGCCCGAACCAGTGGCAGCAGGCAACGTAGCGACGACACCAGCCGCACGGTCAAACGCAATGATCTTTCCATCATGCGCGGCAACCGTAACCGCCAGAGTAGCCGCCGTGGCAAGAACAAGTCGCGCAGACGTATCTGCGACAGCATTGATCTCAGCCGCCGTAGCAGTCAGTGCCGTCCCACCAATCGACGGAGTAACGAGGTTCATGCTGTACGCAGTCCCCCCGTTAATTGTCGGATTGTCTTGGGCAATCCCGGTATAAACACCCATGATCTTCTCCTTTCGTTAGACAGGGGGCCGAAGCCCCCCGTTCATTAACTGACGTTCGCAACGATAGCGAACGCTTTCACGACGCAATCGGTAGGAGCGGCAGTGTTGAGAAGAATGTCGATGGTATCCGCCGAGGTAACAGCAGTGGGGTTGGCAAGGCTCTCAATGCCGTAACCCAGAGCATTCGACGCCAGATCGTTCGTATAGGCATTCGCAGCAGCCGGAGAACCGCCAGTGAAGCCGAAGTCGAACGTAGCGGTCGTGTTGGTCGATTCGACCGTGGTCACTCGCAAGCCAGCACTCAGCACCACCGAACCGGCGGGCAGAGAGATAACTTGCAGCGTGTCGCCCGAAGCCAGAGCAGTAGCACCGGCAGCGGCGCGAGCCGCGATAATTGCCGCAAAGTCCAGTTCAACCTCAAACTTCGAGACTTCGGTGACATTGGCCGGGAACGCAGCGGTACCCTTGTTAAAGCCGAGAGAGTCGGTATAAGCAGCCATTTCAGTTTCCTTTCAGAATTAGATGTTGACCGATCAGAACTGAACGACAGCCTGAGACAGTGCCTCACCCTTGACAACCTTGTAGCCGTAGACCTGAAGGCCACGGATGATGTTGCCGAAGGTGCTCTCACTGCGGATGGTTTCCATGTTCGTCATCTGCGATGCGAACGTGAAGCCATACTTGTGTCCAGCGATGATGCTGTACTTGCCCGAAGACTTGTACAGGTTGTGGCTCACGTAGACGGTGAAGCGGTCGATCATACCCAGACGGCCATTCCGAACGATGGACAGGCTATCGCCAGTCAGCGCAGCGTCCTTCAGTTCCGACTTCTTGATCAGGCCAGCCATCTTGGCGGGGATGACCACGAAGCGGTTATCTTCGGGGGCGTTGGCCTCGTCCAGAACGGTGCCAAGGTCAACAAGCAGGTCAACCACCGGGGTGGTAGAGCCAGCGCCATCCTTGGTCACGGTCAGCGGCGAAGCGTTGGTGCCGAGGTTGAACGATGCAGAGATGGCACCAGCAGTACCACCCTTGTTGGCCGCAGCAATACCGGGCAGGATGTCGGTCAGAACGCGCTGATCGATCTTGATCTTCATACGCTCAGAGGCGTCCTTCGACCAAGTGTCCATCAGGTTGATGTCCGACTGAACCTTATCCACATCGTCTTCGACGCAAGCAAAGTACTCGCCCTTGTCGATGACCAGTTGCAGCTTGGGCTTGTCTGGGTTCTCTACGGTCAGGGTTTGGCCCTTCACGTAGTCACGGATCGTGATTTCCGGCGTGGTGCGGATGTTCACGGTGTCGCCGTACTGGCGAATCTCACCCTCGTAGTCGGTGTTCGAGATCGCTGCGAGCACAGTGGCGTCGTAGAAGTTCTCGATCAGTTTGCCCGACCAGATTTCGGGGATGAAGTTACCCGAATAATTCGGGCGTCCGGGCGCGACGGGAAAAGACATGATAAAACTCCTCTAATCAAGCATTCACTTGTATGCGATTTTCGCGTTGGGCCGCAAAAATGTCGCGTTCGATTCGATCCCGTTCCTGCTCTCGGCCTTTGTATTTGCCCTGCCGAACATCGTTGAAGAACTTCTGGATGTCCTGCGGAGTATACGTCTTGCCTTGTTTGGCTGTCGCAGGGGTGCCGGTGCTACGCGAGCGACCGGGAGAAACCTGCTTTTCCAACTCAGAAGCAGCAGCGGAACCAGTGGATTGAGCAACGGTGGCTTGTCCAGTGGACTCTAGCCAAGCGCGGAAGAAGTTGGCGACACGCCCAGCATCCAACGAACGCTGTGCATCGTCAAGGTAAGTCTGGCGCGTAATACCCGTCAACGGGTCAGACTGCAACAGCCACGACTGAAACTCCGTGTTGTCGTTTATCTGACGGAAGTTGGGGACAGTACGAGTCAGATCAGCCCAGAATTGCTGCTCTGCGGTCATCTGCTGACGCTGCGCCACAGCTTGAACCTGCGGCACGACGTTCATCTGCATCTGGCGCAACATCTGTTCGATTTGAGCGAGACGCTGTGCCACGGGGATCAACTCCTCGCGGGACACTTTGCGCATCACATCAAGCGATTCCCCGTATTCCTCAACATCTTTATCGCTGACGAGTTTCTCAACGACGGGCTGAGGCGTAGGTTGCGCGGACTGCTGGGCAGATAACGAGGCGAGCAACTGCTCCATCTGCTGAACACGCTGGGACATCTCTCGGTTCTGCTGATGCAGGCGAGGGACTTCAGCGTTGTACATACCCTGAAGGGTCTTGTACTTCTGCGTGATGGTTTCTTCCGGCACATTGTCATCACCCGTAGTTTGCTCAGGAGCGGGTGACGGAGCAGCATTATTCGGTACAGGATTCTCGTCGGCATTGGGTGTCGCTGCATTCTCAGGGGGCGTGACGGTGCCATCGGCGGGGGTTGCGCCTGCGCTATCATCAGCATTGAGTTGCTTGTACAACTCCTGAACTGCCTCGGTCTGTTTGCGAATTTGCTCTGGAAGTGCCATGTTGAACGCTCCTATCGGTATGCGTGATTAGACGGCGAGTTTTGTCATAACTTTGCCGCTATGGCAGGGGATTCTTCGACGAGATCGACCATCTCGCCAAGCACCTGACAGCGCCCCTGAAACACTGCCGGGTGTTCAACCGCGTTGGGTAGCCGCTTCAACTCTCGACGCTCCCAGTCCCGCAGCCACACCAGAAACTCCGGGTGCTGACGGACGAAAAGCGCGATAGCTTTCACGACTTGTGGTTCTGGCTTGATCATGCGGCCATCCCACTTGAGCGGCTCTGAACCGTGTTGGCTTCCATCCCACCTTTGGGAGTTCCGTCAGGTAGTTGCGGCGTACCTTCTTGGGGCTGTTGCTGCTGTGCAGCGGCAACCATCGCCCTCGCCTGTATACGCCCGCTATACCCTTCTTTCTCCCGAGAAGGAATGACATCCTCCACTGGCATCTGCAACCCTTTTGCCACTTCGCGCAGAATCGCGGCGCGGCCATCCTTGCCAAGAATCTCCATATCGACTGCATTGGCGGTTGCGTTAAGGAACTCGATGCGGCGAATGTTGACCGTTTCCTTGACCGCGAGATTGATCGCGCCCTTGGCAACTACTTCAACGTCACCTTTGATCGACTCATCCTCATCGTAGCGCATGTTGTACACAAACTGACGCATCACGATGGGCTTCACAACATCCGAGTCAATGTGCATCACGACCTGCCGGATGCCTTTACCAGCGGCACCCATCAGCATGGACAGCCCGGACGATGTACGCCCTGCGCCCTGCACATTCAGATCGCCATACACGTAGGCCGGAATACCCGAGTGGTCATCAGCCAGACGGCTGAACTTTTCGTAGACGGCCATCAACTCGCTTGCACGGGACTCAGGCTGCGTGAACCGGATAGCAGGCGCACTCGACCCCACCGGATCGTTGATCGTCTGCCAAATCTTCCAAGGCGCAAGCTGCGTGATGTCTTCGTTGGGGGGTAGCCGCTCGACGTTGACCTCAATCTGCGGGCCACTACTTATCCCCATGTTGTTCACAAGCGCCCGCGCCGCCGCGTTGCACACCCCTTGGAGGTCTTCGATGATCTCAGGAATGCCTTTGCCCCAGAACGCACCGGGGCACTTGATGAACGAGGTCTTGCAGTAGGGCTTTTCACCCAACGGATCATAGTTCAACACCGCCTTGATGACGATGTTCCCCACCGCCCAGACGTTGGCGTCGTACTCACGGGCCGGATCAGGCACATCATCAGGCGACACACCCCAATCGATCAGCATCTTGCCGCTGACTTTGCCCCAGAACTCCAGCGCATCGAACTCGGTCGTCGGACGCATGTAGCTGTAGTACTTGCGCTCCTCCTCGTTCTTCTGGAGTTCAACATCTTCGTTCATCCACGACTGGCCGTTGCCGATCTCCAACACCTGCCGGATAGCGTCATCGTCGTAGCCCGGAACCCCAATGAGGTCGGCCAACTGCATCCGGCTCAACGGGTGGTACTCGAACAGATAGCCTTCGCTGATGTTGCTGATCCCCGGCTCTGGGTAGATGTAGAACGGATCGACCCGCTCATACTCCGGCCCAAGGCGCTCAATCGGCTCTACAACCGTCCGCCCTGTGGCGTCGGTCTTCCACCCCAAAGCCCGCTGCCGACGCACTACCGGCCCTTTGATGAAGGCAGAGGGGAATGTCACGAGGTCGGTGATGAAGTCGTTAAATGACTCGTCCCAGCCGCCTTGCGCGAACTGATCCTGAATCTTGAGCTTCATCTTGTCGGCGCGAAGCTGTGCAGCCCGCAGGAGCGCGAAGCGGTAGTCCTGCGACACCATCTCCCGCAGTTCCGACATCTCCTCGATGTTCGGCGCTTTGCCAAACTCCTGCACGATTTTAAGCACCCGCTCGGCAAACATGCTCTGCACTTCACGGGCCTGCACAGGGCTGAGGTCTGGGATGGGGGTAGCGTGCAAGTCCCACGGGGGAGCACCACTGTCCATCAAGATGTCCCGCAGCCATGACTCAGCCGCACGACACTTGACCTCAGTGATCATCATGTAAATCTCAGAGCCGCCCTGTGCGCGAATCTGACGCAGCTTGTCAGCTTCGTACTCGCCGTTGCGCTGCCGCAAGGCTTGGAGCATCTTCTGCTCGATGGGGCGCTTCGCCATCTGGGCGGCATCCCAGCACTCGCGCAAGTACCCCACCAGTCCAAGGATCACCGGCTGATTCTGACGTTCCTGCAAAGCCCGTTGCGCGGCCTCTTGCTCTTGTCGCGCAAGTTCAGAGTTGCTCACCACCCGCAGGAATGTCAGACCGGCCATACCGCCTCCTTTGCGCAGGTTCTACCAACAAGTATACAGTTTGTCAAGGAAAAGAAAAGCCCCCGGAGAAACTCGCGGGGGCCAACCCTCGGAGACAGGAGGGGAAGGAGTGACACAACTACCAAGAAACCAAACCCACTGTATCACGTCCACCCGGCAGCAGCAACGTGTTTAATCTCCCGCCGCAACGCGAACTGGTGCCCCTCCCCAGCCGACGCGATGTGGAGCATCAGGTACTGGAGGGCTTCAGCCACGTGCGAGTGCTTGTTCTTGTCGATGTCCCCATCGCCTTTGGGTTTGTACCGATAGCCCCCCATCATGGCGGCTTTAAGCTGGGTGCAGCGGGGATCAACGAGGAAGCCGGGGTCGCCGTCCACCTGCCGCATGAGGTACTCATCGACCGCGTTGATGCGTGCCGACACGTTGTTGGTTTTAGCCGGGATGACTTTCATCCCTCCGCTTTGATAATGTCCACGGCACTGCGCTCGTCGGTCTGCGCCCGCTGGATACCCGCCGGGTCGGTCACGACCAGCACCGGCGCACCGGGAAACCGCTCATACAGCAACGGCTTGAGTATCCTGCGCACAAACCGCTGGATGCCCATGTCGAACGATACCGCTTCGTCCAATATCAGGGCGCGGCCTCTTGGGTCTTGCTGCCCGATAACAGCCGCTGGGGTAAGGCCCAAGTCCATCCCGACAATAATGGGTCGCACCCCGTTAATAACCGGGCGTAGTCGAGCCGTAGCCATATGGTAGTCAGGCCGGAAGTACTTATACACCGGCATACCAGCCGAGGACAGTCCATACTCGCCGTCGATGTAAACCCGGATGTACTCCTCGCTGCGTCCTTGCGTGTCATAGTACCCCTCCGGCAGATTCTCAATGTTCTCCGCGTGCGGGCTACGGCCCGAGGGTTGTTTGAACACAGCCCAACCGTTGTTGTTGGGCGAGACGCCATCACGGGAGTCCAGCCCTTCCATCTGGTAGTACCACCACGTGTCCATCGTCGGCGGGTTGGTATCGCCCCACATGCCATGCCACGACGGGCCTCCATCCTTGGCAGACGGAAACCGCCCAATCCGCTTGCTCATCGCGTCCACGATGTCGGGGTGAATATCCCGGCACTCGTTAAACCACGCGAACGTCAACTCCAACGAGTTCAAGTTCGCCACGTCGTCCGAGTCATCCAGCGCCCGGAACATAATCTCGCACTCCACGTCCCCCACCTTGAAGAAGTAGGTCTTCGTGGTTTTCATATAGTTCCCGCACACGCCGTCTGGGAACCAGTCAAGAAACGTCTTGATGGTCGTGTCCTGCAACTGCCGCGCAGTCTCCCGCACGATAGCCGCCCGTGTTTTGCGAATCCCGTTGGCGTTAGGGCGCTGCATGGTGGCCCGACGCACCACCTCGAAGGAGCACGACACGCTCTTGCCACTGCCCACCGGCCCCACCAGGACGCGCATCTTGGCGTCCGAGGCCATGAACCTCTTGCCCGTAGGCGGAGGTGTGTAGTTGATGTCCAGACTCACGCCGACCCCAGCAGCATCACGATGAACTCACGGCCCACACGCTTGGACTTGTTGATCTTTGTCTGGTAGGACTGCCCGTGTGCGCGTAGCGCAGCTTCCATGTTCTTAGCCTCTGCCGAGGAACGAAAGCGGGCAGCAGGCACGCCACTGAACGTATCAGTGAACCGACTCAGAATACTCAATGGGAGCGACATCCTCGATCTCCGTTTCAGCTTCGATGGTTCGCGCATCCTTGGGGTCTGGCCCAAGGTTGATGGTGATCTTGACACCGCCCGAGCCAGTGTCAACCACTGCTTCCTTCGGCTCCAGACCGGCCCACTTCACGGTGGACTTGATCAGGTCTGCCTTCACAGCGGGGGAGACGGCTGGGTCGTGAATGAGTAACCACGAGGTCGTGAGGAGTTCTTCGGCCTGCGCACGTGCTTTGAGTTTGAACGTCAGTCCCTTGTCGCGCACTTCGTTGCGGTAGTGATCGACCTTCTTCAAAAAGATGGGATCAGCCTTGAACGTGAGCAGATCGCTGGCCGTGATGTTGTGCCGCCCCATGATCTCTTGGAGCGATTCGCCACTGCCCTCAAGCGTGAGCGCAATGTCAAACGCGAGGCGGTCGTTCCACTTGGTGTGGTTCAGGGGGAGGTTGTCCATGACCGCAGGATAGGGGGGTTGGACGGGGGTGTCAAGAGGGAGCTAACTTTACACGTGCGATTTTTGGGTTGTGGTATGTGAGGTTCCCTACAACACCGGGGGCCGTCGTTCGCGCCAGTCCATGTACCCCCCTCCCCCCGCGACTTTCCAGCGCAACCGCTCGCGCTGCGACACGACCGCAAGCGGCTCGGATTCGCCGTTTTTCCTCGATACTTGACATCAACGTCAAGTTGTGGGAGTCTGGAATTGTCGATGCAGCGCAAAGGCGCAACGCAAAGACTGAGTGGGTGAATCTGACCTACTCACCCGCTCTTTCACAACTAGGTCGCTGGAGGTTTTGCCATGAGTGCAAAAACTTTTGAAGGCGGTGTTTCGATTGTTCGCAACACCAAGGGCGAAATCACGCTAAAGCGTGATTCCGAGGGCAAGTTCAACGCTGGCAACGCGGCAGAGTGCTACAGCACGATGCAGCAACTGGCGAAGAAACACAAGCTCCCGGTAAACAAGTATGCCTTGTTTATCCCCGAAGGCGGTAGCGAACCCGTCTTACTGGCGAACCGCTACGGCAACCCGTACATTGCACTGCTGCCCAAACGCAGTGACGCGATCAAGCGCGGTTCCGTGACGAAGCTAGCGTGATCGAGCAGTAGCGGTACCCCGCCCGGAGCGATCCGGGCGGGTTTTCTTTCCCAACTGGAGAGCAACATGCAGCCTATCGAACTACGGGTGAATCTGCACCCTGCGGGCCGCTTTGGCGTGGTTCACTACACCATTGACAAAGTATGGCCCGGAGTTGCCAACGTAAGTGTTGGACAACGAGTCTTCATCCGCTACGATGAAGCAATGGCGTGGGCCAAACGCAAATGGCCGGGAATCCCGGTTATCCGCAACTACTGAAACACGCAGGGCCACCCGGCCCTGCTCTTTTGGAGCACACAATGCACAAGTACTCACAAGGATGGCGTGAACTCAACACGCCGAAGCAGCAGGACATCAACCCGCTGCACGCAATCTGGATCGCACCGCTGTTATGGGTGCTGCTCTGGGTCGCAATGGCCTTGTTCTGACCACACAGCCCCGCCGCAAGGCGGGTTTTTCTTTTGCTTGCTGCGTAAAGTTACGTCATAAGGTAATACCTCTTAGGACTATACGTCGGGGGGTCACGGCTCGCGCTTGTCGCAGCGCTTTACACTGCGCATTTCAAGGCGATATGTAAGGTTTCATGGCTAACCTGACACAATCTACGCGATCTCGGCGTAACTAGACAGTAAACTTCCTCATTACCTTACATTTTTAGACATGTAAAGTTAAGAAAAGGCTAATGGAATCAACCACTTGCGAGAAAATACCACGAGCCTCAATAATAATAATAATATAAATGATATAGAAAATACACGTTTTTTTACCCTTTCCTACGCGAGATTGAATAACCCTACTTCCTTCAGGGACTCCCCGTCCCTTAAAATCTCAACATTACCCAAAAAATCGTAGATCATTTAGATTGTGCACCGCAACATCCTTATAAATCAACAACTTGCACGATCCATTTACAATCTAACTTAACATTTATTTTTAGATTGTTTACACTTATTTTTAGATTATTTTGCCTCAAACCCCTCTTTTCTTGGAAAACAGGCCCGGACTTGACATCGGCGGCGGCCTGGGCGAGACTGGCTGGGCCGTCGGGGCTGGCTTTATCAGCCCCTTTAACACCTGTAAGGAGCCTATCATGGCAAAGATTTACCAAGGTAATGTGTCAGTTTTCAGCAATACCAAGAACGAACTTGTGGTCAAGGCTGATGACGATGGCAAGTTCAGCCACGAAAATGTGGCTGAACTTTACACGACTATGGTTGCACTGGGCAAGAAACACAAGATGACAGTTCGTGTCTACAAGCCGGAAGCCACTGGTGATACACCAGTCCTGATGACTGATCGTTATGGCAAACCTTACATTGCTCTGTTGCCAGAGCGTAAGGCACCCTCCAAAGTGGTCGTTACCAAACTTGCTTAATCAGGAGCTAACCATGAATGTCCAATACATCACTCCCAAAGCACCCCGTAAGTCACGTCGTCAAGAGAACCTTCGTTTTGTTGTCAAGTGGATCGATGGTGACACCATGTACTTCCAGTTTTTCAAGCGTGACAATGCAGCTTGTGCTTTCCTCAACCAACTTATTGAGGCTGGTCACGAGGCCCGTATCCTGATGAAGTAAAGCAACCGGGGCAGGGGAAACCCTGCCCTATAAGGAGATGAACATGGCTCTTGCATGGGAACAGTTTCGTCGGTTTTATAACGGCACTATTACCGGCAATAAAACTGATAATTTCTATGGATGTGTGGATGCCGACGGTTATTGGTTTGACTCTGCATTGCTCTTTGAGACTGCTGTGCATTGGTGTTGTGCCGAGAACGGTAAGTATGATTTGACCACTGAGCAAGAACTTCAGTGGATGGATGACGTTGGAGTCAAACTGGGGTTGTCAGTCATCCACGGCACGGTGATTAAACGGATGTATGAAGCGGGGCTTATCAAGTGAAGATAGCCAACCATGAAGCACGATTCTTCGTGCAGCGACAACATCCCTTTCAAGGAAGCAACCTCTATGGCACCTATTGGTGCTCCAACCCGTCTTCTATCCATCCGGGGGACAACGGCTACGTTGTTTACAGCTACGGTACTCACTGGCCGTTGTTCGTCTGTGTCCATCTCAACGGTAAAGACGTGTGGTTTGAGAACGAGGAGCGCCACAGTCGCACCACTTCCAAGCACAGGTCACAGACCCATCCACACTGCCCCACTGTTTTCCTTTCACAAGGTGCCATGACCCGTCTGGTTGCTTGGGGGTTCAAAGCTATTGCCAAAGACCGGGTTCTTGGTACACAGCAAACCGAGTTTCATCAGGAGGTAGCATGACAGACGAAGACCGTAGGTATCTCTGCACCCACTGTTACGGGGGGCACGTGGAGTATCGCCGTTGGAAAGCAGGGTATACGACCTGTATGCCCTGTGGTGAAGACCTTGCCAAACAGAAGAAACACACCGTAGCCCCGATGCACAAGAGCAACTACATGCTGATTACCAACCGTGCAGACCTTGCGGGTCTGAACAACAAAGGAGGG
>Ga0172367_10006249_pt1 | contig 14078 bp, 11 predicted proteins | sample Lak10m_FD_114542 | JGI IMG/M metagenome (GOLD analysis project Ga0172367, IMG submission 114542) | Freshwater microbial communities from Kabuno Bay, South-Kivu, Congo - kab_022012_10m | ecosystem: Environmental > Aquatic > Freshwater > Lake | place: Democratic Republic of the Congo: South-Kivu... | reverse complement strand
TCAGGTTGTGCATAAGTAGAATAATGAATTGGCGTTTGTTTTCTGCTAAAATATTGAATATCAATATTATGCACAACTTTTTTCAACAATATTTTATTACTTATTTTCAATCGCACAACGGGTACTATACCTAGTTTAATTCAATTCCTAGAGCAGTACAAATATAAAAGAAAACCCAAACATGGCTTTTTTGAAAGTATAATTAAAAACTATCGAGATTACAAATGGGTAGATATTGAATATGAGTATTATATGGCTCTTGTCGAAATTTATAGGGATATGGGAAACTCTAATGAAATAAGAAGTGATTTTCATTTTAGTAAAGTGAAGCCGTTAAATGATTGCTTTGAAAGTATTAAGAAGAAGCTAGAAGAATATCTTAATACAATTCAAATTTCTCAGGAGAAAAAGAATAGACAAATTGAAAAGCGATTATTGGAATATACCGGTGTTGATGGTGTTAGTTCAGGAAAGAAAATGTTTCTCTATTTTAACTATACCAATACAATTGATCTTTATCCAAATTGGGGTTTTGATGATAAAATTCAATTGATATTTATTCATGGAAAATTGGGAGATAAATCAAATCCCATAATTTTTGGCTATGGAGATGAAATGGATTCTTTTTTCAATCAGATAAAACAATTAAATCAAAATGATTTTCTGGTAAATATGAAATCATACGATTATATTAAAACATCAAATCTTCAAAAACTGAATGAATTTCTAAATGAAGGGAAATTTACTACAAAAATAATGGGACATTCCTGTGGAATATCTGATAGAGTTCTTTTAAATAGGATTTTTGAACATCAAAATTGCGATAGAATCAAGGTTTTTTACCATGAAACAGAAAACGGCGATGACTATTCTGATAAAATAAAAGAAATATCTCGGCATCTCGGACAAAAGAATATACTTGATTTAGTTTGTCCAAAAGGAATTTCAGAGCCTATGATTCCATACATAAAGCAAACTGTAAAAGTCAAGCTATAAATTGAATTACAGCTCCTCAAATGCAAAAAGCCGCTTCCCATTTCCGGAAAGCGGCTTTTGTATTGGGTGTCGCGATTTTAAATCGAGGTAATTATAGGAGATTAAAAATCTCCGCACCCATTATACTACATACGTCCGTGAAGTTGTATCGCCACCTCTTCCGGTCCAGTTGGTGTGGAAGAATTCGCCGCGAGGTTTGTCGGTGCGTTCGTATGTGTGGGCGCCGAAATAGTCGCGCTGAGCCTGCAACAGGTTGGCTGGCAAACGTTCACTGCGGAATCCGTCGAAATAGCAAAGTGCCGATGTCAATGCCGGAACTGGGATTCCGTTGGTCAAAGCAGTGGCACAAACACTACGCCATCCGGCCTGGGCTTTTTCAACAATTTCTTTGAAATGCGGATCGAGCAACAGGTTAGCCAGATTTGGATTCTTATCGAATGCCTTTTTGATGTCGCCTAAGAATACGGAACGGATGATGCAACCACCGCGCCACATCAGGGCGATACCGCCGTAATTGAGGTTCCAGCCGTATTCTTTGGCAGCTTCCATCATCAGGTTATAGCCTTGTGCATACGAAATAATTTTAGCTCCAAACAAAGCATCTTTCAGGTCGGAAATCATTTGCGCTTTGTCGATGGTTTTGTCAACCGCCGGTCCGCTGATGACTTTCGATGCTTCAACACGCAAATCTTTCTGAGCCGACAAGCAACGTGCAAATACCGATTCGCCAATCAATGTCAACGGAATACCCAGGTCGAGTGCAGCTACACCGGTCCATTTTCCGGTACCTTTTTGTCCGGCAGTATCCAGAATTTTTTCCACCATTGGTTCGCCGTCTTCGTCTTTGTAACCCAGAATGTCGCGGGTAATTTCAATCAGGTACGAATCCAAATCGCCTTCATTGTATTTCTTGAAAACTTCGTGCATTTCGTCAGCGTTCATGCCAAGTAAATCTTTCATTACCTGGTAAGCTTCGCAAATGATCTGCATATCGCCGTATTCGATGCCATTGTGAACCATTTTTACGAAATGGCCGGCGCCACCTTCGCCAACCCAGTCGCAGCAAGCTTCTCCGTTTTCAACTTTGGCCGATACAGCCTGGAAAATCTCTTTCACAGCAGGCCATGCGGCAGGCGATCCGCCAGGCATGATCGACGGGCCTAACAGCGCGCCTTCTTCACCACCCGAAACACCGGTTCCGATGTACAACAAACCTTTACTTTCCACATATTTGGTACGGCGAATGGTATCAGGAAAATGTGAGTTTCCGCCGTCGATGATGATATCACCTTCTTCAAGATGGGGGATAATCAAATCGATGAAATCGTCCACCGGTTTACCGGCTTTCACGAGCATCATCACTTTGCGGGGACGTTCCAACGATGCGCATAATTCAGCAATCGAATGTGCCCCAATGAATTTTTTACCGGCTCCGCGGCCCGCCATAAACTCGTCAACACGTTCAACCGTACGGTTGAACACAGCTACCGTGTAGCCTTTACTTTCCATGTTTAACACCAGGTTTTCGCCCATCACGGCCAACCCGATCAATCCAATGTCAGCTAGTTTTTTCATTTTGTATAGTTAATAATTCATATTTTAGTTTGAACCACATAGGTCACATAGAGTTAATTTAGTTCTCTATTGTGTTCTATGTGTCTATGTGGTTTGTACTTTAAATCCAATTTTTCGCAATATCTCCAAAGGTCCTTCCCCGATATTCTTCGGAACAACCGTAAACGCCGGAAACTCCCTCCGCGTTGGGTAATCGCCGCGTAGTTGTTCAAATTTCGACGGATCTTTTCGGAAATCATCATCATCATTCCGAATGTCGTAAGTATGCAAGATGGCTTTCGAAATGATTTGCTGATCGCTCAGTATGCTGCCGTCCAGTTCAAAAACAGGTTTCTCCGGAAGTTCAACTCCTGAAGGATGCCAGTTTTCTAGTCCAAGATTGAAATATTGACTGATCGCATGAACACTCATTTCAGTTCCGGTGGCTTTCCCGTCTTTGGAGTATCCCGCGATGTGAGGAGTTGCAATTTCAGTCATGGCCAGCAATTCCAGATCAAGGTTAGGCTCGTTTTCCCAGCAATCACAAACGAAGGCAGAAATTTGTCCATTTTTCAAAGCAGCTTTCACGGCGTTTGTTTCCACAACTTCCCCACGGCATGAGTTGATTACAATCGGCTTCTTTTTTAGGCCTGAAAAGAACTCGTTGTTGCCCAAATGGAACGTCGCATCTTCACCTTTCATATTCAGCGGAACATGCAATGTGATAATGTCGGCTTCGGCCATTATCTGTTTCAGACTGACAAATTCTGCCGAACCTTCGGCACGTTCACGAGGGGGGTCATTTTTCAACACCTTCATGCCGAATAATTCTGCGATGCGGGCTACTTTACTACCCACGTTTCCAACTCCAACCACGCCAATTGTCAGGTCTTTCAGTTGCAGTTTTCGGGTTTCGGCCAAAAGCATCAACGTTGAGGCGATGTATTGCTCTACCGATTTGCTATTGCAGCCTGGTGCGTTCGTCCATTTGATTCCGGCTGTATCGCAGTAATCGGTGTCGATGTGGTCGTAACCAATGGTTGCTGTGGCAATAAATTTGACTGATGAACCAGCCAGCAACTTCTCGTTGCAAATGGTTCGGGTGCGGGTGACAACCGCATCGGCATCTTTAATTACTTCCGGCGTTGTCTTCGATCCGGCCAGATAAAGCACCTCAGCCACACCTTCGAAAGCGCCTCGGATATAAGGGATTTTATCGTCAATTATTATTTTCATTTTATATGTTCCGGCAAAAGCCTTTTGTTCGTTTGTTTTCGTCGGTTTTATTTGAGTAATAGTTTTTCACCATTTCATCTAGTACAGCGCTGGTTCGGGCGGCGGTTTTGCCAGTACTCGGACTTTCACCAACACCCCGTAATTCATCAACCACCTGTTGAATCAGATGAAATTGTATGTTTTCAGGATTCTGAACTGGAAATTTCATGCTTCCCTCGGCGGTAATCAACTCCATATCCTGATGCGTAAAGCAGGGCAGAATGATTTTGCCAAGAGTTCCGGTAATCTCAATGATATCGGCAAACAACGAGCGATCGGTTACAAAACACCAGCTTCCGGTTCCCACCACGCCGTTTCCAAAACGGAAAGTGCCGGTTACGGTATCCTCAGCTTTGTAATAGCCGGCCTGATTGACGGCAATTCCATGCACATCGATGATTGGTCCAAACAGAAAATCGAGGTAATCCAGCTGATGCGAGGCCAGATCGAAAAAATGACCAGCACCGGCAATCTCTGGATTCACGTGCCACGAGTGCTTTTCCGCAGGCAAATCCTTTTCGTTGGCTGCTTTGTGCAGCTTGATGTGAACTGTCAGTGGAATTCCGATGATTCCGTTATCGATTAACTCTTTGGTTTTCAGAAATGCTGGCAAAGTCCGTCGATAATAGGCTACAAACAAGGGCATCCCGGTTTCTTCTGATACGCGGAGCATTTCCTTGCATTCCTGATAATTGCGAGCCATTGGCTTCTCCACATATACCGGTTTTCCGGCCTTCATAGCCTGAATGGCATACGAAGCATGGGTATTGGGTGGCGTGGCTATGTAAACGGCATTCACCTCCGGATCGTTGATCAATTGATCGGCATCGGCATACCATTTGGGCACACCGTGGCGTTTGGCGTAATCTTCGGCTAAAGCAGCATTGCGGCGCATTACGGCAACCAAACGAGAATGCTCCACCTTGCTAAAAGCCGGACCACTCTTCAGTTCCGTCACGTTCCCGCAACCAATAATTCCCCAATTTACGGATGACAAGCCTCCCCAACCCCTCCGAAGGAGGGGCTTTGTGTCAACGCTATTATCAACTATATCCATCATTTTCATGCGAACCCTAAGTCTCCCCTTCGGGGAGATTTAGAGGGGCTTCATTTTTTTAATATTTAAACCGATCCTTAAACGCCCACAGTCCCAGCGCTGGGTTGGATATATAGAAAATATCCTCGCCATCGGGCATCGTGTTGTATCCATCGCGTAATTTGGCTGGGTCGTATTTGGCGGTTACTTCGTCAATATCGGCGTATTTAAAGCCAACACTTTCGATTTCAGTCTGAGACAGGTTCTCTTTTCCTTTTCCCGGACAATATGTGATGCTGAAACGTCCTTCCGAAGAACCATGAATAAGGTGTGCCGCAGCACTCAGGTTGTTGCGCAGTTCTTCGTTTTCGTCGCAGGCTTTCAGTGTGGCAGGAGTTCCGAAATAGCCGTATTTGCGAATCAGGCGGTCGATTTCCTTGTCTTCGCCAAACTCTTTCAGGGCTGGAGCCAGAACGATCAGTTCTCCATTGTCGTCGATGGCCATGCGGGTGCGATAAACCGATTTGTTGCCCAGCCAGGTGCTTTTAAACTCTGTCGGATCGAGGTAAACCACGACTTTTTTCAGCGGTTTGTCGAGCATCTCGAAGTTTACCTGCAAAGCCAGTTTGGCGGCTTTGTCGAATACTTCAAAGTCGTCGCCAATGTAAAGTCCGCGAGTTTTGATTTTGCCGTCGGTTTTATCCAGTCCAACCACCGTTTGCACATAAACAATCGGCAGATTATTGGTGAAATTTTCCGAAGCGTAATTGAAAATACGGCGCACCGGCGTATCGGCGTGACCCATCATTTTTTCCATTCCGTAGGCAGCGCCCACAAAATGGCTCTTGTTGATGCCTTCCACGCCACCCGTTCCAACAAAAATATTCTTGTTGTAATTAGCCATTCCAACCACTTCATGAGGAACGACCTGTCCGATCGACAAAATCAGATCGAAATTGCCTTCAAGCAAAAGTTTGTTTACCTGTGCAGGCCAGGGGAAATCGACTGCACCTTTCGAAACTTCTTTCACAAATTCGGCTGGAACAGTTCCGACAGTCACCACATCGTTGCGCCAATCGTGTTCGCGAATGAGTGATGCAGGCATGGAACCAAACATGTGCGCAATTTGGTGGGCAGTCATGGGGGAGTGGGTTCCCAAAGCGGGAAGCACATCGGTCAGCGCATCGCCATAATATTGCCAGGTCATTTCTGTCAGCTCTCCGGCACGACTGGGCAAACGTGTATAATCCGGCGGAATAGCCAAGACTTTTGTTTTCTTCCCAATTTTTTCAAACGCTTCGAACAAGCCTTTTTTTAAATCTTCAGCAGAAAGTTCAGTTTCTGTTGAGCCTATTTCATAGTATAACATAGCCAATTATTTTAAATTTTTGGGATGTCCGTTGGCTAAAGCCGAACGGCAAAGAATAAGGTGCAAATGAAGAGCAAAGCAATATCCTTTGCCGTCACATTCATGTGACGGACATGAAAATCCTATCTTTTCACTCTCGCGTTTCCGCCCCAGATGCTCCAAACCATGTCTTCGTCTGCTGGTTGGGCATAGTCGGTGAGGAACGTGGTCGCCAGTGCGCCGGTTGCCCAGCCAAATTGTGGCCATTTTTCGGGTTCCCAGCCTTTCAGGATCGCGTAAAGTAAACCGCCCACGAAGCCGTCGCCGCCGCCAATGCGGTCGAGTACGCCAATTTTGCGTGGTTCAATCACATGCCAGTTTTCGCCTTCGAGCATAATGGCGCCCCAAAGGTGTTCGTTGGCGCTGATAACCTGACGCAAAGTGGTTGCAAATACCGATGCATTCGGGAAAGCAGCTTTTACACGGCCAATCATGCCTTTGAAGCCTTCAATTTCGGCTTCAATACCTTTACCTCCGGCTTCAGGTCCTTCAATGCCCAGACAAAGCTGGAAGTCTTCTTCATTACCAATCAAAATGTCGGCCACCGAAGCAATTTCAGTAAAGTTGGCGCGCAATTCAGCTTCGCGGCCTTTCCAGAACGAGGCGCGGTAATTCAGATCGAAAGCGATGCGGGTACCATATTTCTTGGCAGCGCGGGCAATTTCAAGACAGAAAGTGCTGGTATCTTTTGAAAGTGCTCCAATTAATCCAGATAGATGCACGATTTGCACACCTTCCTGACCAAAAATGCGGTCGAGATCAAAATCTTTCACATTCAGCGTACGGCCAACTTCGCCGGCGCGGTCGTTCTGTACGCGCGGTCCGCGGGTTCCGAAGCCACTGTCTGCAATGTTGAATTGGTGGCGGTATCCCCAGGGGTCGCCTTGAGCTACTTCCGGCCCTTCGTAATCCATTCCACGGGCACGAAGGCTACTTTTGATGAATGCCGCAATCGGGCTGTCTTTCACAAAAGTGGTGAGTACTTTCACCGGAAGACCGAGTGACGAAGAAATGTTAGCTACATTGGTTTCGGCACTGGTTGCCTGCATTTCGAACAGATTGCTGGTGTGAACCGGCTGTCCGTTTACCGGTGTGATGCGAACGCCCATGCTGGTAGGAACCAACAATGAATATTTACAGTTTTTCTTTAATTCGATAGTCATATTTTAGATTTATAGATGTTAGACACTAGATTTTAGACACAGGTATCAAGATTCAAGTATCAGGAAAACCCCGAACTCGCAACTTGTAACCCGCAACTCGTTTACACTCCTCCAAATGCGCTGTAGCCGCCGTCAACCGGGATGACGATGCCGGTGATAAAGCTCGAAATATCAGAAAGCAGGAACAGCAAAGCGCCATTCAAATCCTGAGGATCGCCAAATTTGCCCATTGGTGTGTTGTTCACAATTTTTTGTCCGCGGGCAGAGAAGCCGCCGGTTTTCTCGTCCATCACCAAAAAGCGATTTTGGTTGGTGATGAAAAAGCCCGGTGCAATGGCATTCACACGGATTCCCACTTTAGCCAAATGAACGGCCAGCCATTCAGTAAAATTGTTGATCGAAGCTTTTGCTGCAGAGTAAGCAGGAATTTTAGTTAGTGGTTTGTACGAATTCATCGAAGAGATGTTCAGCACCACACCTTTTTTAGCTTTCAGCATGTCGAGCGTGAAAACCATGGTTGGCAGCAAAGTTCCCTTGAAATTCAAGGCAAATACTTTATCAAAACCGTCCATTTCCAGTCCGTAAAATGTATCTTCCAGATGATCGATGCTGTTGTCGTCCATTTGCTCCACTTTGGTGGTTGCGGTTGGGTGGTTTCCTCCGGCACCGTTGATCAGGATTTCGATTGGACCCAATTTTTCGTTGATCTCTTCTTTCGCTTTTTGCAGCGAGGCTTTGTCGAGTACGTTGGCCTCAACACCAATGATGGTCGCTCCAGACTCGGCCGCTACTTCTGCAGCCACTTTGTCGGCCACTTCCTTGTTGATGTCGGCAATGGCAATCTTCACACCAACCGAAGCCAGCGCTTTTACCATTTCAACGCCTAAAACGCCTGCGCCTCCGGTAATCACGCATACTTTTCCGGATAAATCTTCAAAACTTATTGGTTTCATTTTTATCGAGTTTAGTTATTTATAATAGTCGAGGTTTTCTTTGGTAATAATATCAATCGAAGTGTAGTTTTCGGAGTTGACTTCCTTTCGGAGAATCAAATGATCAAATAGTGTTAAAATAGCTCTGTAGCCTTGTTCTTCAGGTCTTTGGCAAATCAGAAAGTCAACAATTCCCTTATTCAGGAACTCAATGTTTTCACGGATTAAATCATGTCCGATCACCCTGATTTCTTGATTATTTATTTGTTCAAGCAAGCGCCCGAGGTAATAAACCTGTGAGTTGGTCACGAAAATACCTTTGATCTGTTCATTGGATCTTAATTGTTCGACGATGCGTTGTTGACAAACCAATTCGTTTGGGTCAGCAATTTCAAGAGTAATCAGGTTTTTTCCTGATGTTTTTTTGCTGAAATATTCGTAAAACCCTTTTTCCCGTTGAACCAGGTGATTCATGTTATCGAGTTCCTTGGCAAAATGCAAAATCAAAATCGACGCATTTTCTGGAATACTGTAGTCAAGCAATTTCGCGGCTAATGTGCCTGAGCGGAACGAATCCTGTCCGATATAACTTAGCTTATCGCTGTCTTTAATGTTTGAGTCGATAAAAACATAGGGTATATCACGTTTTTTCAATTCCGAAATGAATTCTTTCGACTCGCGTGAGAAAAATGGAGCCAACACAACACCCTCCGGATTACTATCCAAAATAAGGTTGGCTTCATGTGTAAAAGTTTCCGGATCAGACTGTTTGAACAGGTGGATGTTGATATTTACGCCATATTGCTGAATTTCCTGAAAAGCCTGCCTCACACCAATCATTGGCTTATTCCAGTAAGCTTCGTGCGAAATGGGTTCAGGAAAAAGCAAGGCAAACGAAAAAGTCTTCTTCGAAGCCAGCGTGCTGGCCAGAATGTTAGGCTGGTATTCCAATTCCTCAATAATCTGAAGGATTTTATCGCGGGTAGCTTTTGAAACCTCACCGCGGTTGTGAATAACCCTGTCAACGGTCCCGATGGAAACGTTGGCCTTTAGTGCGATATCCTTTATTCGTGTGCGATTGATTGCTTTGATAGTGCTTCAGTTTTAATGTGAATTTGAATGACACGAACAAAACTAAATAAAAATTTCCAAGTGTCGTGTTCGTACACGGAAAAACTATTTTATAACATCTTTGGTCTTTTTTCGTTTGACTTCATTGGAAAAACGGGATATTGTGTCTATTTTCGTGTTCGTACACGGAAAGTGTGTTTAAAATTTTATTGGCCAGTAAATAAATAAGATATGCAACTAGGAAAATACAGTATCGGAATTGGTGACCGTTTTTCTCACCAGGGAGTTGCCCAGCTTAGGGCAATAGTGAAAGCTAATCAGGCAGGAGTCGATGTTAGTCCGGTTTGGAATAAGTCAAACCGCGAACATACCTATGTGCATTCGCACCCTGCCGATGTTCGCCAGGAGGCTGATGCAGCAGTAGCACAACTCGGTTACGCCGGCAAATATTTTGTTGATGCCGATCACATCAACCTGAAAACTGTTGTCCCGTTTGTTGAAACGGCCGATTTTTTTACGTTAGATGTTGCTTCGTATATTGGCAAGGAAAGTCCGTACGAAGATGTTCATAATTTTATGGATTCTTGCAGCAAATATCTTGGAGATCTGGTAATTCCGGGAATCGATCATCCGTTTCATATAACTCCTGAGTTGCTCGAGAAAATAGCAGGTAAATTCCTCGCTGCTACCAATCATGCTTCCGAAATTTATAATTATCTCTATGCCAACAAAGGTGAAGGTAATTTTGTGACCGAAGTATCAATGGATGAAGTCGAGACTCCGCAAACTCCTGTCGATCTGTTTTTTATCCTGAAAATGCTGGCAGATAAGGGCGTTCCGGCGCAGACCATTGCACCGAAATTTACCGGACGATTTAATAAAGGAGTTGATTACACCGGCGATGTAGCTCAGTTTGCCAAAGAATTTGAAGAAGATGTTTTGGTGATCGATTTTGCGGTGAAAGAATTCGGGCTTCCGGAAGAGTTGAAATTAAGCGTTCACTCTGGAAGTGATAAATTCTCGATTTATCCGGTAATGGCCGAAATTATTAAGAAATACGATAAAGGTATTCATGTTAAAACTGCCGGAACAACCTGGCTTGAAGAAGTTATAGGCTTGGCATTGGCTGGTGGAAAGGCGTTGGACGCTGCAAAGCACATATATATTGAAGCACTGGGACGTAAGGATGAGCTTTGTGCTCCGTATGCCGACGTAATTGACATTGCGACCGAGAAACTGCCTTCGGCTCATGAAGTCTCAGGATGGAGTGGCGAGAAATTTGCCAACACCCTTCGCCATATTCCGGGGCACCCCGATTACAATCCAAATTTCCGTCAATTAATTCATGTTGGCTATAAAGTTGCCGCCGAAATGGGAAAAACTTATACCGATTTATTGAAGAAACATGCTGACGTGGTCGGCGCCTGTGTAGAAGAAAATATCTACGACCGCCATCTCAAGAGACTCTTTAATCTATAATTGACTATTTAATTATTTACGATTTACTATTTCTGGTTTAACCGGAGCAAATCGTAAATTGTAAATTAATAAATCGTAAATCAAAAAAATATGAAACTTTTTATGGATGAAAACTTTCTGTTGCAAACGGAGACTGCACAGAAACTGTATCACGAACATGCGGCAAAAATGCCCATCTTCGATTATCATTGTCATATCAATCCGAAAGATATAGCCGAAGACCGTCGATTTAACACCATTACCGAAATTTGGTTGGCAGGCGACCATTACAAATGGCGCGGAATGCGTACCAATGGCGTTGATGAACACTTTTGTACCGGTGATGCCAGCGATTGGGAAAAGTTCGAAAAATGGGCCGAAACAGTTCCGCACACCTTGCGCAATCCATTGTTTCACTGGACACACCTCGAACTCAAAAAATTCTTCGGGATCAATGAAGTATTGAGTCCGAAAAATGCACGTCAGATTTACGACGCCTGCAATGCCAAATTGCAGACTCCGGAGTACAGTTGCCGCGGTATTATTCGCATGGCCAATGTTCACACCATTTGTACCACCGACGATCCGGTTGATTCATTGGAGTATCATCGCCAAATTAAGGAGTCAGGATTTGAAGTTGCAGTGCTTCCGGCTTGGCGTCCCGATAAAGCAATGGCTGTAGAACAACCAATTTCCTATAACCAGTACATCAATCAGTTGGCCAGCGTTGCCGGAATGGAAATCAATACATTCAACGATTTAATGACTGCGCTGGATAAACGTCATCAGTTCTTTCACGAAAACGGTTGTCGTTTATCTGATCATGGATTGGATACTGCATTTGCCGAAGACTATACCCGCGACGAGATTGATGCCTTATTTATTAAGGTTAGAGTAGGATACCGCCTGACTACCCGCGAGATTCTGAAGTTCAAATCATGTATGCTTTACGAATTTGGGGTAATGGATCATTCACGTGGATGGGCGCAGCAATTCCATATCGGAGCTTTGCGGAACAACAATACCCGTTTGTTTAATAAGTTGGGTCCTGATACCGGATTCGACTCCATTGGCGACAAACCGGTGGCAGAACCACTTTCGAAATTACTCAATCGGCTCGATACCGAAGATAAGTTGTGCAAAACGGTATTGTATAACCTGAACCCTGCCGACAATGAATTGTATGCCACCATGATCGGAAACTTTCAGGATGGAAGTGTGCCCGGAAAAATGCAATATGGCTCCGGATGGTGGTTTCTCGATCAGAAAGATGGCATGGAAAAGCAGATCAACGCTTTGTCGAACCTCGGCTTGCTCAGCCGTTTTGTCGGGATGTTAACCGATTCCAGAAGCTTCCTTTCGTACACCCGTCACGAATATTTTCGTCGTACGCTTTGCAATATTCTGGGTAATGATGTCGAAAATGGTGAAATTCCGAACGACATGGAATTGTTGGGACAAATGGTTGAAAATATATGCTTTAACAACGCAAAAAACTATTTCAATTTCTAGGAGTTTAGTCGTTTTTCCCGCCTTTTGGTACGAACAGAACTTGGAGAAGCAGATAAAAATAGTAGATTTGCAATCGATTGCATAACCCGTAAAATTTAGATAGAAATGAAAGTAGTTACTTTTGGTGAGATCATGTTGCGCCTGGCCACTCCGGGCTATTTACGCTTCAGTCAGACAAATACGTTGAATGCCACTTTTGGCGGTGGCGAAGCTAATGTGGCCGTTTCGCTGGCCAATTTTGGTATTCCGGTTGACTTTGTGACCCGCTTACCTAAAAACGACATTGCTCAGTCGTGCGTGATGGACCTAAAAAAATATGGAGTTGGAGTTGACCAGATTGTGTATGGTGGCGACCGTATGGGGATTTATTTCCTCGAAACAGGAGCTGTAAGCCGTGGTAGTAAAGTGGTTTACGATCGCGCTCATTCTGCCATTGCAGAAATCAAATCAGGAATGATTGACTGGGACAAAGTATTTGAAGGTGTCAACTGGTTTCATTGGACCGGAATTACTCCGGCGATTTCACAAGGTGCAGCCGATGTTTGCGCTGAAGCCATTCAGAAAGCCAACGAGAAGGGAATTACAGTGTCGTGTGACTTGAATTTCAGGAAAAACCTCTGGAAATATGGCAAGAAAGCCAGCGAGGTGATGCCTGCTTTGGTTGCCGGAACCGATGTGGTTTTGGGCAACGAGGAAGATGCAGAAATGGTGTTGGGAATTAAACCTGAAGGTGTCGACGTAACTGGCGGACACGTTGAAGCCGCAGCTTATGAATCTGTTTCAAAACAGATTATGGCTAAATTTCCACGTTGTAAGAAAGTAATTACTACCTTACGTGGGTCTATCAACGCTAATCACAACAGTTGGTCGGGCGTACTTTGGGACGGTAAAACCTTGTTTGAAGCACCAACCTACCAAATTACCGACATTGTTGACCGTGTTGGTGGCGGTGACTCGTTTATGGGCGGTTTAATTTATGGTTTGCTCACTTATACCGACAATGATCAGAAAGCCTTAAATTTTGCTGTGGCTGCATCGTGTTTGAAACATACCATTTACGGCGACTACAACCAGGTAACCGTTGACGAAGTAGAGAAACTGATGGGTGGCGATGTCTCAGGACGTGTTGCAAGGTAGTTTTTAACTTCGATATTGGTTATTGAGCATTGGATATTTAGACTTGAAGCTTAAAATATCCAATAACAAATAATCAATATCCAATAATCAAAATAAATAAACTCAGGCTCCTGGCCAATTTGAAACTTGGAACCTGAAACTTGAAACTAAAAGTATGGCTCGTTTTACAAGAATAGAAGTAGCATTAAAAATGAAAGAAACCGGCATGGTTCCGGTATTCTACCATAAAGACGCCAATGTATGCAAGCAGGTCGTAAAAGCCTGTTACGATGGTGGTGTTCGTGTTTTTGAATTTACAAACCGAGGCGAATTTGCTCATGAGGTTTTTGCTGAAATCTCGAAATGGGCGGCTAAAGAAGCACCGGAGATGATTATGGGAGTTGGTTCGGTGATCGATAGTGCAACCGCAGCTTTGTATATTCAGTTGGGAGCAAATTTCATCGTTTCGCCATTAATTGACGAGCAGACTGCATTGATTTGCAACCGCCGTAAAATTGCCTGGAGTCCGGGTTGTGGTTCAGTAACCGAAATTAACC
>Ga0172367_10006248_pt1 | contig 14081 bp, 7 predicted proteins | sample Lak10m_FD_114542 | JGI IMG/M metagenome (GOLD analysis project Ga0172367, IMG submission 114542) | Freshwater microbial communities from Kabuno Bay, South-Kivu, Congo - kab_022012_10m | ecosystem: Environmental > Aquatic > Freshwater > Lake | place: Democratic Republic of the Congo: South-Kivu... | reverse complement strand
CTTAATAATCCTTGTAATATTATGATATGCAGACACTTAAAAAGGTGTCATTAAAAACATAAGGCTGGTGTATAAGAAATACCCACACCGTTATTGATTTTTGACTTCTTATAGGTAAGTGTTGGGTGCAAGCCGAAAAAAAAAGAAAAAAAGACAATTCTGCAACATAAAAAACTGAATAGAAAACAACAAACGACTTTTTTAAGCACCAACAATTAATTGTAACTTTGCGCAAATAGACAAATTGAATTAAAAGACATAAAAACAAATGAGTTTAAACACACAGAATCTACAACCAATTATAAACTTCATCTGGACAGTTGCAGACGATGTATTGATTAATAAGTTCCTTGAAAACCAGTATCAAGACGTTATTCTTCCAATGACAGTTTTAAGACGATTGGACTTAGCTCTTGAACCAACTAAAGACAAAGTTTTAAAAACAAATGAAGAGTTCAAAAGTAAAATCGACAACTTGTATGGACTTTTGACAAGCGAACAACATGGTACGGGATTGGCTTTTTACAACACCTCACAGTTTACTATGAAGAAACTGTTGGCTGACCCCAAGAATATCGACACCAACTTCCTATATTATCTCAATGGCTTTTCAGAAAATGTGCAAGACATAATCAGCAAGTTCAAATTCCGCAACCAATTAGAAACCTTTGAAACTACAGGAATTACCTTTTCTCTTATTGAGAAATTCTGCAATCCGAAAGTTGAATTAAGTCCCGACAAAATATCGCCTATGGCTATGGGTTATATGTTTGAGGATTTGATTCGCCGATTTAATGAAAAAACAAATGCAGCAGCTGGGCGACACTTTACGCCAAGAGAAATTATTGAGTTGATGACGCACTTGGTGTACCTACCGGTAAAAGATAAAATTCAAAGAGGAACATTCTTAGTTTACGACCCTTGTGCTGGTTCGGGCGCCATGTTAACCCAATCGAAAGCATTTGCCACCAATCCAGAAGGAGATATTAAATCCAAAGCTACTTTCCACTTATACGGACAAGAAAACACAGGAGAAATGTATGCGGTTTGTAAATCGGATATGTTGTTGAAAGGCGAAGACCCCGACAAAATTAAGTTTGGTTCAACCTTGAGTGAATACGGTTTTGATCCAGATTTGAAATTCAATTTCATGCTCACCAACCCACCTTATGGTACAAGTTGGAAACAAGATATTGACAATTTGAACGTCGGTGCGGGTAAAAAGGTATCAATTATAGACAAACGCTTTAACCTGAAAATAAAAAACTTTAAAGGCGAACTTGAAGAAACTTGTTTGACTTCACGAAGTAACGACGGTCAATTGATGTTTATGCTCCATATGCTTTCAAAAATGAAAGATCCAAAAGATGGTGGCAGCCGTATTGCATCTGTTCAAAATGGTTCAGCTTTATTTACAGGCGATGCCGGAAGTGGAGAAAGTGGAATTCGTCAATACATTTTAGAAAACGATTTATTAGAATGTATCATTCAGTTGCCAAATGACATTTTCTATAATACTGGAATAGCTACTTACGTATGGATTATTTCAAATGTGAAAGATGAAAAACGAAAAGGTAAAGTACAATTAATCAATGCTTCTTCAGAAGGTTTCTTTCAAAAGATGCGTAAAAACTTAGGAGATAAGCGTGTTGAATTAACTCCTGACCACATTCTGAAAATACAGGAACTCTATTTCCCTTTTGAAGAAAACGAATTCAGCAAAATATTTGACAATGCAGATTTTGGTTTTTATCAAATCACGGTGCATCAACCTGAAAGAGACGAAAACGGAAAAGTAGTATTCGATTCCAAAGGCAAACCCAAAAGTGACAGTAATTTGAAAGATATCGAAAATGTACCGATGAAAGATAGCATTGCTGACTACTTCAAGCGAGAAGTGTTGCCCTTCGCCTCTGACGCTTGGTACGACAAAACCAAAATGAAATTGGGCTATGAAATTTCCTTCAACAAATATTTCTATCAGTACCAACCCTTACGCTCTTTAGAAGCCATTTCAGCTGATATTTTGCTATTGGAACAGGAAACTGATGGATTATTAAAAGAGATTGTTGAATAATGGGAAATACAAAAAAATACGATTCATATAAATCTACTGCCATAGGTTGGATTCCAACGATACCAAGCCATTGGGAAATAGTGGATACCAAGCGTTGCTTTTCTTTTCCTAAAGAAATTGTTGGTTCAGACTTCAACAGTTACAAAGTTTTATCTCTTTCTGTTAATGGTGTAATTTTTAGAAATATGGCAAGTGGTGCTGGTAAGCACCATTCAGATATGGGCACATATCAAGTTATTAAACCAGATTCCATTGTGCTTTGCCTTTTTGATATGGATGTAACACCAAGAATTGTTGGACATTCAGACAAAACTGGAATTATAACATCAGCTTATGTAAACATTATACCAAAAGAAAATATCAGAAGTAAATACTTTTACTACTACTTTCTTTTACAAGATTTTAATAAATACCTTTTTTCTCAGGGAACTGGAATAAGAACTACGTTAACAAGAAGCCAGTTTGGAGCATTGAAAATTGCACTACCTACCCCTCAAGAACAAACCAAGATAGCAGCTTTTCTTGATTTCAAACTCACAAAAATCGACCGTTTTATACGCAAGAAAAAACAACTGATAAAACTACTCAACGAGCAAAAGGCTGGTGTTATTAATCAAGCTGTTACTAAAGGATTAGAAACCAATGCCAAAATGAAATCTTCGGGAACTGAATGGTTGGGAGATATTCCTGAGCATTGGGAAATTGTAAAACTTACTGGTTTATGTAGTTTTGTAAGAGGAAATTCAAGTTTTAAAAAAGATGAATTATTAAATAATGGTAAATATGTTGCATTGCAATATGGAAAGACTTATAAGGTTAATGAAGTTGATGAAAAATATCAATTTTATGTCAATGACGAGTTTTATAAAGTTACTCAAATTGTGAATTATGGAGATGTTGTTTTTATTTCAACATCAGAAACAATTGAAGATTTAGGTCATTCCGTTTTTTATAATAGAAGTAATCTGGGGTTATTAGGAGGAGAACAGATATTATTAAAGCCAAAAAACGATATAGTCAATGGAAAATATTTATGTTATTCGTCAAAGATATTTGCAAAAGAACTTAAGAAGTATGCAACGGGAGTAAAAGTTTATAGATTCAACATAAATGATTTAAAAAGAATCTACACAGCTGTTCCAACAATTGAGGAACAACAACAAATCGTTTCCTACATAGAAAAAGAAACCAACAAACTGAATAAAACCATAGCAACCATCGAAAAAGAAATAGCTTTGGTAGAAGAATACAAAACGGCCTTAATAGCCGAAGCAGTTACGGGAAAAATAGTTGTGCGAGATTTTGAGATACCAGAGACATTGGAAGTAGAACCCTACGAAGAATTGGAAGAAGAAGAATTGAGTATGGTGGCTGAAGATGAAGCTGAATATGAAACAAAATACATAGAATAATGAATAAACAGACCGACACAACAGAAAAAGGCTTAGAAGCCCATATTTCTCAATACTTGGTTGAGGAAAACAATTATTTGCTGCGTGAAAACAAAACTTATAATAATGTTTCATGCATGGATAGCGAATTGCTTTTTCAATTCTTAGAAGCTACTCAACCCAAAGCTGTCGGCAAACTTAAAACCTACCACAAAGAACTTTATGAACAGAAGATTCTAAAACGCCTAAACGACCAAATACAAGCAAAAGGAATTATTGAAGTATTACGCAAGGGAATTACTGACGGCTTTACCGACACGAAACTGCATTTGTTTTACGACAAGCCTGTTTCGGCATACAATACAGATGCTAACGCATTGTATAAAGCCAATATATTTTCGGTAATGCGTCAGGTTTATTTTTCGCCCAACGATAAAAAATCGTTGGATATGATGATTTTCATTAATGGTATTCCTGTAATATCATTCGAATTGAAAAATGAACTTACCAAGCAAAATGTACAACACGCTATAAAACAATACAAAGAAGCCAGAGACCCGAACGAAGAACTTTTCCGTTTGGGGCGATTAATGGTAAACTTTGCAGTGGACACCGAAGAAGTTTGGATGTGTACACAACTCAAAAAAGAAAAATCATACTTCCTGCCTTTTAATAAAGGTTATAACAATAGTGCCGGAAATCCACCAACCGATGGCATTAAAACAGATTATTTGTGGAAAGAAATATTGACTAAGAACAACCTTACCAATATTATTCAGAACTTTTGCCAACTAATCACAGAAGAAAAAGAATATCTTGACGAAAAAGGAAAAGTAAAAACCAAGAAAGAAAAGAAATTGATTTTTCCCCGTTACCATCAATTGCTTGCTGTTTGTAATATATTAGCTGATGCACAACAAAATGGTTCGGGACAAAAATACTTAATTCAACATTCGGCTGGTTCAGGTAAATCAAATTCTATTTCGTGGCTGGCTCATCAATTGGTTGGTTTACACGACAAATCAGGCACGACAAATATATTTGACACTGTAATTGTAGTAACAGACCGTCGTGTTTTAGATGCCCAAATACGCAACAACATCAAACAATTTCAGCAAGTAAACGGTGTAGTTGAAGCCATTACAGAGGGGAGCAAACAACTTAAAGAAGCACTGGAAGAAGGCAAAAAGATAATTATTACTACCATTCAAAAATTTCCTCACATTGTTGAAGAGATTGGTGATTTGCCGGGAACTAACTTTGCGATTATCATTGACGAAGCTCACAGTAGTTTGAGTGGACAAATGGCAAGGAAGCTAAATGAATCGTTAGCAAAGCCTAATGAGGATGATGAATTTGAGACTGAAGACAACGACACTCTGACAGGGGAAGATTTAATAACCGACTTGATTAAATCACGTAAGTTATTGCCAAATGCGAGTTACTTTGCCTTTACTGCCACGCCCAAAAACAAAACCTTAGAATTGTTTGGCGTACCATTTCAGGATGGCGATAAAACCAAATTCAGGGCTTTTCATTTGTATTCTATGAAACAAGCCATTGATGAAGGCTTCATTATGGATGTATTGCAGAATTACACCACCTATCAGAGTTATTATGCATTACTCAAAAAAATAGAGGATGACCCTGAATATGACAAATTAAAAGCTCAAAAGAAATTGAAGTATTATGTGGAAAGCCACGAACACGCCATAAAAAAGAAAGCTATTCTTATCGTTGAGCATTTCATGGAAAATGTTATTCGCAAAAAACGAATGGGCGGTTTTGCAAAAGCAATGTTGGTAACAAGTTCGAGAGCAAACGCAGTAAAATACAAAAAGGCATTTGATGATTATTTGCATAAAATCAATAGCCCATACAAAGCAGTTGTAGCCTTTTCCGGTGAAATAGACGGACAAACCGAAGCTAGTTTAAACGGGTTTTCAAGTGCTTCAATTCCAAAAGAATTTGAGAAAAACGAATACCGCTTTTTATTGGTAGCTAATAAATTTCAAACAGGCTTTGACCAACCACTTTTACATACCATGTATGTTGACAAAAAACTGGGCGGTGTAAATGCTGTACAAACATTATCCAGACTTAACAGAAGCCATCAGCTTAAGAAAGACACATTTGTTTTAGACTTTGCCAATACAGCGGAAGAAATTGAAAATGCATTTAAACCCTATTATGAAAGTACAATTTTAGGAGAAGCTACCGACCCGAACAAATTGTTTGATTTGCAAGATGCGTTGGATAATTTTCAGGTTTACTCAAAAGAACAAGTTATTGAATTTTCAGATAAGATTTTAGCAAATGTTCCTATTGACCAGCTTCACGCAATTCTCGATAGTTCAACAGCTATTTTCAGAAACGACTTAGAGGATGAGCAACAAGCAGATTTTAGAGCAAAAGTAAAAACGTATGTTCGCTTGTATATCTTTCTTTCTCAAATTGTGCCATTTGAAAATCCATATTTAGAAAGGCTTTATATTTTCCTAAATCACTTGCAAAACAAATTAGGTGGTGATACGCCTATTGATTTGGCGCAAGGAATTTTGGATAACATCGACATGGATAGTTACCGTTTGCAATTAGAAGCTACAACCAACATTGTAATGGAGCAAGGGGAAGATTTAAAACCAATTCCAACAGATATGCGAGGTGGAATAAATCAACCTGAGATTGATAGACTTTCAAACATTCTACAAACATTCAATGACCGATACGGAACACAATTTGAAGATGTGGACAAGGTTAGGAAAATGGCTGAAAGTGTTGCTAATGATGTTGCTAAAAATCAGGAATTAATTACATCAATCAGATATTCAGACGACCAAAATGCAAGAATTACCAGCGATAAGGTAGTCGGTGAAGAATTACTGAAGCACATAACTACAAACTTTGACCTTTATAAACTGTATTCAGACAATAAAGAGTTTAAAGAGGACTTTTCCGCAATGATGTTTGGGATGGTGAAAGAAATATTTAATCGTGGTTTAAATCAAACGTTATGAAAAGAATAGTTCAAATTTTACTTTTTATTATTTCGTATGTTCCATTGTACGTTATCCTATTCTTTCAAAATTTGAACGATAATATCTATGCGGAAAAAACAAAAGAATTTATAGGAATTAAAGAATTGCTTGCTATAAATAAAATATCAATATCGTTTCTTGCATTGATAATTATTTCAATTTCTCTTTATCTTTTGTTTTTCAATATTGTTTTAAAATCATCGACAGAGAAATTTACAATAAATGAAGTAAAAAGTAATATTGTTGAACACTTATCTTACCTTGCAACATACATTTTGCCATTTGTTGGATTAAAATTTGATTCATGGCAAAGTATTCTAACGACAATTTCACTTTTTTATGTACTTGGTCATATTTATATAAAGACCAATATGATATTGACTAATCCGACGCTCACTTTTTTTGGGTATTCAATTTCTACAATAACTGATAGCAAAGACAAAACGAAATTAGTTATTCATAAAGAAGAACTAAGTAAAAATAAAGAATTAGATTTTGTTCCATTAGTTGAAAATATATACATTTTAAAGAAGATATAAATGAATAGAAATGAAATCATTACTCAGCTTCAAGAAATAAATACTGGAAATAAAGCAGTTGAAATTTATATTCTAGCCCAGCCAGAAATGGATGTCAACAATAATTTGCAAGTTGATTTCTATAAAGCACGTTTACAAGAGAACTTGCCAAGTTCGGTTATTGATCTTTTTTATCCTGTTATTAAAAAGAAATTAATTGAGAAAGAATATGATGTTGCTGAATACGACCCAGCTTTAACACCTGACAGAACAGTTGTTTGGGAGCAGAGTTCTGAAAATGTCCCTTTTTATAATTTTTTTCATAATTTGATTGAAACAACTGAAAATTTCACAAGTTATGATACTAAAAAATTGGCTTATGTTGACATCTGGGCTTATTGGATAAAGGTATATGGCAATGGCTATTCATTTTATATTATCAAAAAAGTAACTTCTTCAAAAATAATCAGAACAGGTGGTAAATTAGCAATAGTATTCGAAGGTGAGATATTCAAAAATTTAGAAACTGATATTCTAACAATGGATGGTACTTTTGATGCAATATTTTGTAATGAAACATTACTTTTTGAAAACAAACAGAATTTTGAAAAAGCTTTACTTTATCAGGAAGTAAAACAAGCGGTTGCAGTAGATACACTTAATGAAATTGGCAAGAAAGGTCTAGTTGAAGACTTTAACAAAGTCATAGATTTTCTAAAAGATGATTATCACTCAATAAACAAGTTAAACAAAATAAAAGAAAAACCATATTTTGAAACCTTGACTTTTGCAAAGTGCAAAAAAATAATTGAAGATTACAATGTAGCAATTGATATTGACGAAGACAATAATCAATTCAATATTACTTCAAAAGCTCAAGCAAAACATTTTATTAAAGTATTAAATGACGATTATTTATTGTCTGAGTTGACAGAAATTAAATATGCTGCCAACAGCAAAGAAAACGCATAGTTAGATAAATCAATTAAGACTAATCGCCCAAAAAGCAAAAAAAGCCACAGCAAGCGCGGGTTAATTTTCCAATTGTCTTGCAGTGGCTTTTATAGCTTTTTCTTTCGGGCAGAGCGGTCACAGTACATTGTTTTTTTGCTGACTTAGAAAGCGAAGTAAAAGCACGATAAAAAAAAACAATGCACTGTGGAGAGTAGATTTATATTTATAGCTAAAAAATGTAACTTAATACAATACAAACTATTAAATATTAGTATATGAAAAAATTAATAACTTTCTTAATTGTTTTTTCAACTGTATATTTATCAGCTGAACAAATATCTTTAGATAAAGCAAAGCTTGTTGCAACTAATTTTTTGACTTCTCAAAATTCAAATAAGCAAAATTTGAAATCTAAAGTTAAAGCATTTAATCAAATCACATTAACTCAAATTACTCAACTTACAAAAAACAATAGTACAATTTTTAAGTCAAAAAGTACAGTTGCAGATACATCATTACTTTATATTTTTAATGTGAATGACAATCAGGGTTTTATTGTTATTTCTGGAAATGATGTAACTATTCCTGTATTAGCTTATGCGGAGCAAGGAAAAATTGAGGAAGGTAATGTCCCAGATGGATTAATGTTTTTTCTGAACAACTATTCTGAACAACTAAACAATCTAAAAAAGAACCCTATTGTTCAATCTTCTAAAGTCAAAGTGAATTGGGCTAATTTATCAACTGGAATTTTAAAAAAAGTTGCGAGTGCTCAAAATTCAGTTGCACCGCTTTTAGATTCTTTAAATATTAAATGGGGACAATCTGGTGCATTTAATTATGATTTTCCAAAACTGAACGACAATAATGAAGCATATACTGGCTGTGTCACGACAGCTATAGCACAGCTATTAAAGTTTTGGAGTTTACCAAAAAATGGATTTGGTTATTATAGTAATCAAAATGGAAATATTCCAGGTCTTATAAGTGCTGTATATGGAAATACAATATATAATTGGGATAATATGCCTGGCAGTTACGAATTAATTGATGCTAAAAATCCGAATAATGATGAACTAGTTAAAATTAAAGAAGTATCTAATTTAATGAAACAAATAGGTATAAGCATAAATACAAATTATATCGAGGGTGGAAGCAATGCTAAACTTGAAGATGTTCCAAGAGCACTAAATAAAAATTTTGGGTATTCAGATAACATTACTTATATTGACAAATTCTTAAACGGCACCAGTGATACTGAATGGGAGTCTATAATAATAAATGAATTAAAATGGAATAGGCCAGTAATATATTCTGGCCTTTCGTATTTTCCCAAAAAAGCTGGTCATGCTTTTGTTTGTGATGGTTTTAAGTCTACAAATAATATAAATTATTTTAATTTTAACTGGGGTTGGGATGGTAAATCTAATATCACCAAAACCTATTGTACCATATCTAGTATTATACCTTCAGATAAAGATTATAACTTTAAATACTTTCAGTCAGCAGTTATTGGAATTAAACCAAAAAAATTCAACAATATAGATTTGCAATTAAAAAAAATTGAAATCACCAATAAAACAATAAATTCAAATACTAACATTAATGTTGAAGTTTATAATAATGACATAACCGACTATAATGGCTCATTATATATTGCAATATTTAATAAAAATTTTGAGCTAATAACTGATAGAAATATTATTGACAATATCCAAATTAAAAAAGGTACAACTTTCTGCAATACATTTTCATACAATTCAATTAAACTTCTTCCAGGTAGATATTACATTTCAGTATTTTACAAACTTGATGGGTTTGAGGGAGTGGCATTAGATATTGGCAATAAAAATAATTATATAGAAATAAACTTTCAATATGCCCAATTTAATGATAAGCTTTTAATTAAAGAGCCAATTAATTTTTCAGATAATAAAATTATAAAAAATGCTCCATTCAATGTATCTGCTAAAATTATTAATGATGGTTTACTTAGCTTTTCAGGCAAAATTGGCATAGGCATTTTTAATAATAATGAAATACAACAAATTATTGATGAACAAACAATAATAATCCCTGCACTACCATATAACAATGAAAAAATAATTAATTTTTATTCACAAGGTATAAATGTTAAATCTGGATATTATTTGTTTTGTATTTACAAAAGAACAACAGAAGGCGAAGTATTCGTTTTAGATTCTATCCAATACTCTTCTAAAAATATTTCAGTAATCTCACCTCCTGATCCTTATGAATCAAATGACATTGTTAATGATGCTTTTATATTTAATTTGTTAGAAAGCAGTTCAAATAATTATCACTTAACTACTACAAATGCGAATATAATGAGTATTGATGATTTTGATTATTATAAAATAATACTGCCATCGGGTTATAAATTTTGTTTGAATACAAGTGTTTATGATTCAAATCACCAGACAAGCAATAACGACTTAACTTGCGATGTAGTCTGTCGGATTTATTATAATTCACAATGGCATAATCAATTTGACAAGATAAGCTCTGATACTTTGATTAGTAATGGTAGTCCTATATACTTTTTAATAGAATCAAAAGATGGATTTCAAAGTGGCAGTTATATCCTTGATATAAATATTGAGAAGTTATCTGGTGTTAATTATTCTGTAACTGTACCTTCAGGCACAAATGCTTGTTATATTGCAGGCACTTTCAATAGTTGGAATCCATCTGCCAATCCAATGACAAAAGTAGATGATACACATTATACTATAAATTTCCCATTTGCACAAAACACAGATCAATACAAATATTTAAGTGGACCTGGCTGGGGTTATCAGGAAAAGGATAATCAAGGTAATGATATTGCAAACAGAACTTACACAAATAATGACATTGTTGCAAAATGGGCACTTGTATATCAACCTACTCAAGTCAAAACCGATATCACTTATTCAGTAACAGTACCAACTGGAACAAAAAAATGTTATATTAGTGGAGGTATGACTGATTGGGGTTTTGTAGAGATGTCAAAGACAGGATCAAACTCCTATACAATAACAATTAATTCATACCCGGGTTTTAAATATAAATATTGCTCTGGTCCTAGCTGGAATTATGAGGAATTATCGAATACAGGTACAAGTATAAGTGATCGTAGTTGGTCAGCTTCAGATGTTGTAGCAAGTTGGAAAGCTATTTATTCTCCAGTGACTACGCCTTCAGTCTCTACAGCTGCAATAACAAATATAACAACAAACTCGGCAACGTCAGGAGGTAATATAATTGATACAGGAGGTGCGGTAATTATCCAAAAAGGTATCTGTTGGAACAATACTGGTCTTCCTACAACAAATGACAACAATATTATTAACAACACCGTTAGTACTAATTTTACTTGTGATTTATCAAGTTTAAATCCAAATACTACATATTATATAAGAGCTTATGCTACAAATAGTGTTGGCACATCGTATGGTAATGAAATCACTTTCAATACTAATAAAAATAATTCTGAAAACACAGTAACTGATTTTGATGGGAATGTCTATAATACAATTAAAATCGGTAATCAATTATGGATGGCTGAGAACCTGAAAGTAACACATTATAGAAATGGAGATCCAATTCCCAATGTAAATGATAATACAGCATGGAGAACTACTACTAATGGTGCATTTTGTTTCATTGATAACGATATAAATAAAAGTAATGTTTATGGCAACTTATACAATTGGTACGCAGTTGCAGACAATAGAAATATTGCTCCTAATGGATGGCATGTCCCCAGTGATTCGGAATGGGAAACACTTATTAATTATCTTGGAGGCTCTTCTTCCGCTGGGGCTAAATTAAAAGAAAGTGGGATGTCACATTGGGTATCTCCTATTGTTGATGCTACAAATGTTAGCGGATTTACGGCTCTACCATCGGGCTCTCGAGATAATTTTGGCTTTTTCAGTTCATCAGGTTCCGCTGCATTATTTTGGTCTTCAACTGAATACGGCAACACAGCATGGTACAGAGTGTTATATAATATGACAAATACAGTTAATCGTTTAAATTATATTAAATCACTAGGGCATTCAGTTCGCTGTGTCAGTGATTATTTAACTACTGATATTCGATATGGTACTAAAAATTCATTTTTTAATATCTTCCCAAATCCAACATCCGATGAATTATATATTGAGATAAAATCAAATGAAACAAAAATGAAAATAGAAATCTACAACATTTTTGGTCAAATTATATTTACTAACTACTTTTTTAATAAGTCTATGGTCTCATTAAAGAACTTCTCTAATGGAATTTATTTGATAAAAGTTGGTAACGAGGTTTCATTTGAGACTGTCAAAGTTCTAAAAAAGTAAATATATTTCTGCTTTTATATTTACTTTCTGTAAAAATTAGTATTTTCTAATCGCCCAAAAAGCAAAAAAAGCCACAGCAAGTACGGGTTAAATATTTCAATTGTCTTGCAGTGGCTTTTATAGCTTTTTCATTCGGGCAGAGCGGTCACAGCACATTGTTTTTTTGCTGACTCAAAAAGTGCAGAAGGAACACGATAGAAAAAAAACAATGCACTGTGGAGAGTTGATTTTTGAGCGTTGGTGTTAGTATTAAATTTTCTAAATGAATTGTGAATAATATTTACAAATTATTTACGAAACAAATTGTTAATACAGATTCTTTAATTATATTTGCCGTCGATAGTTATCAATTTACAAATCTAAAAACTAAACGATTATGGCAAGTACGTCTGACATCAGTCACGCTAAGAACGTGACAAATTTCAATTCCCTTATTTCAGCTGTTCTAACAATTGGGCAAGATTACAACCCTTCAAAAGACAGCATTAAACTTCCCGCTTTACAATCGCTTTTAACAGCAGCTAACAAGTCATTAATTGAATTGAATGCCGCACAATCGGCAAATTCTTTGGCAATTGGTCAACGCGAGTTAGCATTTAAACCTATGGGCAGTTTGTTTACAAAAGTGAATAACGCATTAAAAGCCTCTGGCTCGTCGGTTCGGGCTGACGACACCGCCAAAACAATTTTCCGCAAATTGCAAGGCAAAAGAGCAAGCGCAAAATTCACAGACGAAGAAAAGGCAGCAATGGAAGCCGAAGGAAAAGAAGTAAATCAAAACTCGTCATCGCAAATGAGCTACGATGACAGAGTAGATAACTTCGAAAAACTAATTTCATTACTTCAATCTATTCCGGAATACAATCCAAACGAAGAAGATTTGAAGATTGAAACATTACAAACATTGTCAGATGATTTAAAAACCAAAAACAACGAAGTAATGAGAACCCAATTTGTATTAGATACTGCTCGCGGAGTACGAAACGATTTGCTTAACAAATCACTTACAGGGTTGGTTGAGATTGCAGCCGACGTAAAATCGTATATTAAGTCAGTATTTGGCGCTTCAAGCACCCAATATAAGCTTGTTTCCGGCTTACGTTTTGTAAAACTCTAATTACAACACTAAAACTCAAACTGCGGTTGTGTAACCAACGACCGCAGTTTCACATAAAACAAGAAAAAAAGGATATAGACCGACTAACTTTACGCATAAGGCTACATACAAAAGGTTTAAGCCAACTTACAAAGGACATAGGGCAACTGTTTTAACGCATAGAGTAACTTACTTAACGCATATAAAGACTTATTTAACATATAAGCCGACTTACAAAAGATATATACCAACTGTTTTAACGCATAGAGCAACTTACTTAACGTATATATAGACTTATTTAACATATAAGCCGACTTACAAAAGGTATAGACCAACTGACAATTTGCATAGAACAACTGACTTTTGATATAGAGCAACTTATTTTTGATTTATACAAACTTATTTAACGTATAAGCCAACTGACAAAGAGTAAAATCCTACAAACATTTGGTTTATGACAACAAGAAAAAGAAATAACTTTACCCACAAAACACGAAAGGAAAGCTCGTTTAACTAACGGCCAGCACCCAACATCATAGGACTTAAACGCAACACCCCTAACGCACAACACCCCGCCAAGAGCAGCTCTTGGCGGGGTGTTGCGATGTAAGTCCTTGTTGAACGGAACCTTCGGTACGTGGGGTCGGTTCTG
>Ga0172367_10006247_pt1 | contig 14081 bp, 23 predicted proteins | sample Lak10m_FD_114542 | JGI IMG/M metagenome (GOLD analysis project Ga0172367, IMG submission 114542) | Freshwater microbial communities from Kabuno Bay, South-Kivu, Congo - kab_022012_10m | ecosystem: Environmental > Aquatic > Freshwater > Lake | place: Democratic Republic of the Congo: South-Kivu... | reverse complement strand
TACATCCGCTCGTAGCTCAGTTGTAGCGTTTCCAACTGAATTTTATGAGAGATAAAAGCTTTATAATAAAATACATCCGCTCGTAGCTCAGTCGGTAGAGCAGCTCCCTTTTAAGGAGATGGTCGTAGGTTCGATTCCTACCGAGCGGACAAGCATTAAAAAGACCTCCACTACTGGAGGTTTTTAGCTTGTCCGAGGCGCAGTGATGTTTTGTCAGTAGACAAAACCACGAGCCGGGGTCGCGAGCACTTACATATTTTGTGAATACCTGGAGCAAAATATTTAGTGACTCGTGACGACAAGTCCGCTCGAGTGAAGGGTGTACAGAACCTGTAAGGTTCGATAAGGCTACTGCCAGTCCTACAGAGCTTAATTTAGATAGGAATCGAACTTTTGTGAATTTCTGGTATAATAAATTTATGAAATACACAATACCATCAAAATTAAAAAAAGGAGATGAGATAAGAATCATAGCCCCAGCTAGAAGTTTATCTCTGGTTTCAGAAGAAAATATAAAAATAGCGAAAGATAGTCTTGAAAAACAAGGATACAAAGTAACTTTTTCTAAAAATTGTAGAGAGAGTGACATGTTTATGTCCTCTTCCATAAAGTCCAGAGTCTCAGATATTCACCAAGCTTTTAAAGACAAGAATGTTAAAGCAATTCTAGCTGTGATTGGAGGTTTTAATTCAAATGAATTACTCTCGTATTTGGATTATAAATTAATTAAAAATAACCCAAAAATATTATGTGGTTATTCTGATATTACTGCACTAACAAATGCAATCACAGCAAAAACAGGACTAGTCACTTACTCAGGTTTACACTTTTCGACTTTTGCTATGAAAAAAGGCTTTGAGTATAACCTTGAATATTTTAATAAATGTCTAACACAAGATAAAAAATATATAGTTGAATCTGGAGAAACATGGTCAGATGATGCTTGGTATAAAGATCAAGAAAATAGAATATTTGAAAAGAATGAAGGGTATGTAGTTATAAATAAAGGTAAAGCAGAGGGAACTATTATTGGTGGAAATTTGGGTACCTTGGGTTTATTGCAAGGAACTTCATTTATGCCAAATATCTCAAATTCAATTATTTTTATTGAAGATGATGATATGGTGGGTAGTTCTTTTGATGTAGAGTTCAATAGAAATCTACAATCTTTAATTCACCAGCCTAATTTTAAGAAGGTTAAAGGTATTGTAATAGGACGATTCCAAAAGAAAACAGAAATGAATATGGATAAATTAAGATTTATTATTCAAAATAAAAAAGAATTAAAGTCTATACCAATAATAGCTAATGTAGATTTTGGTCACTCAAATCCACTCATCACATTTCCTATCGGTGGTACAGCAAGGATATCTACGAAAGGTAAGGTCGTTATTGAAATATTGAAACACTAAGAAATTAAAAAAGCTGATATATAACATATATCAGCTTTTTTTGTTGTATTGTTCTATTTTTATAAAACAATCTGCTTCATTTTCTATTCTAGTTATTGTCTTTATTATTATAGAAAATATTCTTATTTGATTTAAGTGTCTTAATTCTTTGTCCGAAAATTCTATTATAAAAACAAAATCACCTTGTTCGTTTGTAATAGACCGACTTTTTAATTGAGAGTATATTTCATTAATAAAAATATTTTTAATAATATTTCCTTTTTCTTCTAGAATATTATATCCTCCTCTTTGTAATAAAATTAAAGTATATTCTGTGTTTTCTATTTTTGTATTTTCTACTAATATAAAATTAACAAAATTTATATTTTTAATTTTAAAATCTACCTTACCAACTAGTGTAATATAATCAGAATTGTTACTAATATTTTTTTGCCCAAATATATTTTTAGACATAGTAAGGATTATGGGGAGTATTAAAAATAATATTACCTTTCTCATTTTTATAAATTTTTAAGATCTTTTATATAATAAAACCATTTTTAAGATATTTTGTCAAAAGATTTTTTATAATATTATATATGCTATTATTCAGTATATAAATGAAAAAAGAGATAAATTCAATTCTTATACTTCCCAATATACGCTCAGCATTAAACGTAGGAGCTATTTTTCGTACAGCAGATGCTGCGGGTATCAATAAAATATATTTGACGGGGTATACCCCAAGACCAACTGATAAATTTGGAAGAATTCAAAAAGATATAGCAAAGAGTGCACTAGGGGCAGAAGGGTGGATACCTTGGGAGTATGTTTCCAATATAAATATTTTAATAAATAAATTAAAAAAACAAGGATTTAAAATAATAGCATTAGAGCAGGACAAGAGGGCTATCGATTATAGGAAAATAAAAATATCTAAGGATGTCGCTATAGTCTTAGGTGAAGAAGTGAATGGAATAAATAAAAAAATATTGGACAAATGTGATGATATTATTGAAATACCAATGTATGGAAAAAAAGAATCACTCAATGTGTCTGTGGCTTGTGGAATAACTTTATTTAGAATACTTAGACCTTAGCGAGTGTTGTTTGTAGGAGTTGGTACGAGTAGGGGGCTCTTTGGTGCTTCTTTTTTTGCACCACCTGATAGCATCCATAGTATAAAAATAGCAACTATGAATAACAAAACTTCCATCCCAAAACTTATTCCACCACTTGAATGGTGAGAGCTACTTTTCTTTTTATCTTTTTTCTTGTCTTCTGCCATATATTTTGAGGTTTTATTTAATATAAACCTGATTAGTTAAATAATTTTTGATGAGTGTTACAAAAATGTGCACTACGACCATTTATAACTTTCCTTATTATAGCACCATTACAACCTTTTTAATACATTTTGTATTTTTCTTTTGATAAAAATTGTGATGATTCTGAAAATCACCCCTCTCGCCATCTATATTTCTATAGTCAGACATAGAGTCTCCACCAAAATCAATACCCAAAAATAATACCTCTTTCATAGCTTTATAGAGTTTTGATAAATAAACACTAGGTATTTCGCTCGGGTTTGATTCTGGGTTAATTTCCGACATCCAAAGCATTTCATCAGAATAGATGTTTCCTATACCAGCTATAATCTCTTGATCCATTAGGATTGTTTTTATTTTCCATTTTGGTTTTAAGAGTAATCTTTTCTTAAAAATAGATAAAGTAAAATCTTTTTCAAGTGGTTCTGGCCCAATACTTTTTAAGTGTATATGCTCATCTAGTTCAGATGTTTTTATAATCGTAACCTTTCCAAATTTTTGAGAATCACAGAAAGCTAGATTTTTACCTTTTGAAAAAGTGAAGACCACATGTATGAATCTATTGTAGGGATCAAAGAGAGACTTCCTTTCGTTCTTATCTGGAGACCAAGTATTCTCTTTTTTATTAAAAATATATTTACCATAGAGTAGGTGACCAGTCATTTTTAGGTGAATCAGTATTGTGTAGCCACTTGATACTTTTATTAGAATATTTTTTGCTCTTCTTTCTACATTTATAACTCTATATCCAATAATTTTATTTTTTAAGAATTTAAAAAAAGAATCATTTTTTATTGTTTCCTTAAATTGTTTTATTTTTTGATCTTTCTTTGCTAGGTCTGTCCATACATCTAAAAAAATAAGTCCAGGTAAGACTTTTGTAGTCCATTTACTGTTGTTGTGACTTCTGGTAATTCTGGCATTTTATTATCTTTCTCCTAAAATCTTAAGAGTTTCTTTTATTCTAGAATTCATACCCACTATAGAACTAGGTACTTTTTTGAGAGCATCACGAGCTTCATTTTGTGAGTAGCCGAGAGATTTGAGTGCTTCTACGATATCACTCTCATCGCGGAGTGAGCCCGGAGTATCATCTTCGCATTTATAGTCTTTTAATTTATCACGAAGTTCAATGATTATTTTTTCTGCAGTTTTTTTACCAATACCAGATACTTTATTTAGATATCCTGTGTCACCTGTGGCTATAGCTCTTTTTAGACTATCAAGAGGTGCAATAGCAAGTATTCCAAGTGCTCCTTTTGGTCCAATACCAGAAACATCGAGTAAAAGTTCAAAGAAAGATAATTCATTTATATTTTTAAATCCATATAAATCTATAGAGTTTTCTCTTACTGCTGTATGAATCCAAAAAGATACATGATCTCCTAAAAACATAGAAGATAAAGTATCTCCTGTAAGTGATATTTTGTATCCAACTCCAGAAACATCAATAATTACAAACTTTTCACTTATATGAACTATTATTCCCTCTATTCTTGAAATCATATCCTCATTATACTAGAAATATTGGTTTTTTGGTAATAATGTTTACATTTAGGCTTTTTTCTGTTAATATGCATATATTCAGTTTTGCTGGTGTCTCGGCTTAATTTGAATCAAAATTTTAAATTCGTAATTATTAGTTTTAAATTAAATAAAATATGCCAATAACAAAATCAGCAAAAAAAGCACTAAGAGGATCACTTGTAAAAAAAGCAATGAATGATCGCAACAAGAAGAATATCAAAGAGTCAGTTAAAAAGATTGAAAAGTTAGTAAAAGAAAAAAATAAAGTTGAAGCAAAAAAATTACTACCAAATGCTTACTCTGTTATAGATAAAGCTGCAAAGAGAGGAGTAATAAAGAAAAATACAGCATCAAGAAAAAAAGCTAGACTTTCTAAAATAACAAAATAAATAAAAAAATCCCCAAACGGGGATTTTTTGTTTAAGAATAAGAAGTAATAGCTCTTCTAAAGGGGTACGAAATTTTTTGGTAAAAATTTGATCAATCCTCGCTCCGTCGAGCTTCAGATTTCTTACGGGAACAGTACACCTTTTGGATACTTTGATTACAAAGATATTTCAAAAGGTCTTGCGAAGCTTCCAAGTATTCGGCTTCTCACCCCCATTTTATAAGACTATTACTTCTTATTCTTTTTAATATAGTTTATAATAAAAGTATGAAAGATTTATTATTTTTTTATGGATTGGATTGCCCACATTGTATAAGTGCAGAAAAGCATATTGATAAGCTTATCGGTGAAGGGTTTGATATACAGAAGGTTGAGATTTGGAATAATAAGGAGAATGATAAAATACTAGAGGAATTGGATAAGGGAGATGATTGTTGTGGCGGTGTTCCATTTTTCTTAAATAAGACTACAGGTAAAACTATTTGTGGAGAAGCAAGTTATAAGGAGATTAAAAATTGGGTAGAAGGTAAATAAAAAACTAGGACCAATGTCCTAGTTTTTTATTTTTATATATTATTGTTTTACCTCTGGTGTAGCTACTGGTGGTATTGCCATTCCCTTGTTTTCAAAGTTTGGTTTTACATTTTTGTAACCCCAGTCCATCATCCCACACTTATGACCATAAAAACCTTTGTATTCTGAATTTTCACAACAATTGTTTTCCATATTTTTATTAAAATTTATAAAATGACTTTTTATGGTATATCATAGGTAATGAAAATAAATATGTTTGCATTATTTTATAATTTATGTTATAATTATAATTAAATATAGTTAAATCTTTAAAAATTATTTTTATGAAAAAAAGTTTTTTTTATGTGAATACTGGCCCTACAGCGGCTGCTATTATTGCAAGTAGTAAAACCTCTTCAGTTGTTGAATTTATCCTTGAATCAAGAGGAAAATATTTTGCAACTGAAGTTACTGTGTCTTCTTATTTACAAGAAGAGGGAAGTGTAACTTCCTTTAAGGAAGTTGTATTGTCTATTCAAAGTAGCGAATCCCCAGATCTTACTAAGGGGATGACCATAAGTGGTCGTTACAATAGTATTGTTGGAATAGGAACTTTTAAAATCTAAAATCATGGAAATTTTAAAAAGAAAAAAAAGAATCCGTAAACAATTCTTTACAAATATTAGTCGCGAAAATCATTGTGATGTGTGCGGTCTTGTGTTTGCAGAAAATGAAAATGTCTGCGGAAATGGACATGAAGTAGGGGGTACATATCTTATGTCCCCGATGATTGTAAAAAAAGTTAAATTAAAGATTAAAAAATAATTTAATTTTTATTAAAATTAAAAAGGGGTTTACTTTTATAGTTAACCTCTTTTTTATTTATAGCAATTACTTGCGATTACTCTTTATTTAGTGTAGATTTGTAATGTAATTGGTCCCGTCGTTCAATGGATAGGACGCAACTTTGCGGAAGTTGCGATGCAGGTTCGATTCCTGCCGGGATCACAAAGAGGGAATTTAAAAAGGTTGAACTGCTTCAGCCTTTTTCTCTTTGTGATGACCGCAGTGATATTTTGTCAGTAGACAAAATCATGAGGGGCGGACTGCAAAAATTTCGAGCGACGGCGAGGAATTTTTGCAGTCACATATTTTAAAACCCCAACTTTTCCATAAATAGCATTGATGAGGATTCATTGATTTCTGTCCTTGGAATAACTTTCAAAAGCTCATCTTTTATATTGTTGGTGATATCTTTGGGCAGGTGAAGTGTATATACAGGTAAGAAATGTTTTGATGTTTCTATTAAAAGCTTATTGTAAGTCTCACTATCTTTTTTTATAATATTAAAACTTTTTATTTTTTTCCAAGAATAAAAATCTCTACCCATAGTGAGGCCTTTTGTCTCTACGATAAAAGATACTTCTTCGGGGTTTCTCATTGTAATCATTATTAAAGATATACCAGATAGAAGAATAAAGATAGCAAATATATAATTGTGCATCCATATAACAAAACCAAAGGCGACTATAGTAATAAGACCAATAGTCCAAAACCAATCATTGTCACGCTCTTTGTGTGCGTATTCTGGTGTGGACCATTCTATCGTGTTTAATTTAATTTCATCCATATATATAGTATATCAATACTTGTTTTATAAAGAAAGGGAAGAGACAGCATTGTAAACTGTATCTTTTACTCCTTCATCAAACATACTGGGAATTATTTTTTCAGGAGTTGGGTTTTCTATCATATTTGCGAGAGCTATAGCGATAGTTACAAATATTTTATTTTCAAATTGAGGAATCTTTTTATCAAGCATTGCACGAAAAGCACCAGGAAATACAAGAGAATTATTTATTTGGTTTGGGTAATCAGATCTACCAGTAGCAACTATATATGCACCAGATTTGTATGCAAGCTCTGGTGTTATCTCTGGGTTTGGATTTGATAAACCAAAAATAACTGGTTTATCGCCCATACTTTTTACCATCTCTTTTGTGAGAATATTTGGTTTTGATAATCCAATGAATACATCCACATCTTTAATGGCAATATCGAGCCCACCATCTCTTTCTTGTATACTACTTCCTTTTAATAATTCTAACTTTTCTTTTGTTAAATTTTCTCTTTTTGAATTTATAATTCCATGACTATCACAAAAAATAGTATTTGTTATACCATATTCGTGTAGTAGTCTACCTGTAGCAACTCCCGCTGCTCCTACTCCAGAAAGTACTACTTTTGCATCTTTTTTGTCTACTCCTATTATTTTTAGTGCATTGATAAGTGCAGCGAGTGTCACTGTCGCAGCACCCCACTGATCATCATGCATTACAGGTATATCCAATTCTTTTCTTAGTCTTTCTTCTATTTCAAAACATCGAGGAGCAGATATGTCTTCGAGATTTATTCCTCCAAAAACAGGGGCTATCTGCTTAACAGTTTTTATTATTTCTTCTGTATCTTTTGTGTCTAGGCAAATAGGGAATGCATCTACTCCACCAAATTCTTTAAAAATAGCCGCCTTACCCTCCATCACAGGGATTGCTGAAAGTGGCCCTAAGTCTCCAAGACCTAGTATTGCAGTCCCATCTGATACTATAGCCACAGTATTTTTCTTTATAGTATATTCTCTTGCAAGAAGAGGGTTCTCAGATATTGCAAGGCAGACTCCAGCTACTCCAGGTGTATAAGTAAGAGATAAGTCCTCTTTGTTTTTTAATGGCACCCTACTTATTGTCTCGAGCTTACCCCCATGTTTTTTGTGTAATTCTATTGATTGTTCATAAAGATTATTCATAAATATATAATACCATAATAAAAATCCTCTAGTAAGGAGGATTTTTATTATTTTTACTTCTTTGACTTTTTACCCATAGCTTCTTTCTTTAGGGCTTTCCAGTGTTTCTTTATCTCACCTATAACTTGTTCAAGTTCTTTTGCATCTACATTTTTTAGTTTTGCGTATTTTGCTTGAACACTATCTATTATCTGGTGATATACTGGCTCTGTAAGCTCTTTTGCATTTTCAAATTTTTCTATTATTTCACCTTTCATTTTTACAGACCATCCACGTAAAGCTTTTTGGTTCTTCTTACCATTTGGACCAAAGAGTATATATGCTGCTGCACTAAGTGCTGCAACCCCCGCTCCTATACCTACTATAGCACCTGCACTCAAACCTTTCTTACTAGCTACTTTTTTTGCCATATATTTTTAAAAGCATAATAATTTATTTTAATAATATAAATTATATAGCTTTAGATTAATTTATAATAAAAACTATTAAATTACTTTTTATTTTTTTCCTTACCAAAAATAAAAGTAAATAGGGGACTTTGTCTTATCTGCCCACCTAGATCTTTAAGCTCTTTTTCTGTATCTTTTGTATAATTTTTTAATGTTGCTGAAATTTTATAAAAATTCCTCAACATCTTTATAAAATAATATAAAGCTATAAGTATAAAAATACTAATAGTAATTACAGAAATAGATGTAATAAAGAAAAACATATCCGACCTTAAAATTGATTCCATATTTATATTTTACCACTAAATTAAAAATTAAGCATTAATATACTAATTTATATGTTATTATATAATTATGTATTATACATTTTCTAAACCTCAAAACGATAATATTATTAAAAAAACTTGGGATACAATAAAGGTTCAGTGGCTTTTTTGGTTTACTATATGCCTTTGTTTTATATCAGTATATTTTATTGCTATTCCTTTTGTATATTTTATGTTTGTTTTAGAAGGGGTTCGTATTTTGTTTTGGAAAGAATTTGCTCAGATAAATGGATGGGAATATAAAAATAAATATGATAAATTTATTTCAATTCAAAATTCTCCAAATAATGAATCTGCTCTAATGTTTAAACAAGGACATAGTCAATCTATTACAAATGAAATTAATGGAACTATAAATAATAGAAATTTTAGAATTTTTTCTTATAATTTTTCTGTTGGTTATGGTAAATCTAGAAGAACATATCTTTATACAGTTTTCTGTTTTAAACATAACGGTTCTTTTCCACATATATATTTAAATAGTCTTTATAATGAGTGGGACGCCTATCCTGGTGAAAAGATCCCACTACCAAAAGATTTTGAAGATAAATTTTCCTTACATACACCAAGAAAATATGAGATTGAAGCATTGGAAATATTTACTCCAGATATATTGATGAATCTTATTGATAATGATTTTCATTATGATGTGGAGTTTGTAAACCAGGAAATTTTAATTTTTACAGCTGGGCAGATAAATAATTTTAAAGACTTAGAGAAAAATTTTAATAAATCTTTAGAGCTCAATGATCTTTTTTCAAAAAAATTAGATAACTTTAAATTTGAGAAAATAGGAGATATGCCAAATAATTTTTAAACTGTTGAATCCTCTTGATTTTTAGTAAATTTTTTAAATCCTGCAATATCTTGTTTAGAACCTAATATATGGATTTGTTCTGGTTCATATACACTGTATTCATCATCATTTGTGCCTTCAAGATTATATACTCCATCATATCCATATTTATTTGCATTTACATAAATTTGAGCCGGTAAGTGAAAATATTGACTTTTACCCTCAGTATATTCTGGATGTTTTTTATTTATATCATCTATAAAATTATCATTAAATGGTAGAGCTAAATTTTTTATATTTAAAACCACAACCTTAACATTATTACCATATCTACCTGTATTAAAAGGACTAAAATAAAACCTATTTCCATTTGTTTTTTTTATTTTAGATTTATCAAAAAAATCAAATTTTTCACTAGTTCTATGATAAACAATATCTCTCACCTTACTACCTGGAAATACAGTATCTAGATATTCAGAATATTGTTCTTTTGTTCCAATTTGTGAAAGTTCTGGATTTTGTTCAAATACAAAATCCACACCTTCTTTTATCTTAGGTTTTTCAATAGTATTTTCTTGATTTATTTTTGGGAATCCTTCCATAACGTATATTATACTATAATTCTGCAGAAGCGGTGAGACCATGAGTACATGTTTCGCCTATTACATAGGCAGGTACTTTTCTGGTTTTGTAAACAAAACACAGAAAAGTCTTTCGAATCTCACATGCAAATGAAGCAGTTCATTTGCTCGCCTCCGCTCAACAAAAAATGCCCCTAAGGGCAATTTTTTGAACGAGCGGAGTTTTTTGGACGAAGTTCGAACATTTTTTGACGAAAATCCTGAAAACTAATTTGGACTCGGCGGGGCAAACTATTTTTCTGGGGGAATGGAATGTCACAAGTATTTTTCTGCTGAAAAATCTTGCGACCCCGTCTCGCGCCGTCGCGCTCCGACCTTGCGAAGCTCCAAGTATTCGCTTCTCACCCCGTTCGGCTTTCTTCCCGCCCGCAGGAGGGGTCTGGGGAGGAATGCGGGCGGGATTTTGAACCTTTCCTTTTTCGCTTCCGAATTTCGTGCCAGTTGAAAACTGGCGCGCCACCCTAAAAAATTACTCGAAACAATTACTTAGAAAACATCCTAAACATCCAGCCAAACAAACTAAATCCTTTTTGCGCTGTTCCTAAAGAATTTTCAATCTGTAAATTAGCTTGTTCCAGTGTTTGGATTTGCTGAGTCAATGTTTGCGCGTCGCCTTGATTAGACAACTGATTTTTAATTTGGTTTAATTGCTTGATCTGTTCGCGGTTTTGTTCCAACAGTTTTTGCGCGTTGTTGATTTCGCCATAATTTGGCCCAACGAAAAATTTAGCAAAACCGCCTCGGCTCTGGACTTTCTCTAAACTGGTTTCTAATTTTTCCTGATTTTGTGTTTGGGTTTGAGCAATGGTTTTCACTTGTTGACCAATTCCGCCGTTTCTGTCGGCGACTTGCAACATTTGTTGCACCGCGTTAGCGACTTGGCTTCTTCTTTGTTCAGCCACCGTGCTATTTTGCCCCTTCGTTCCTTCTTGTTCGCTGGTTTGAATTTGATTATTTTCACCCTGATTTTTTACCTGATTTTGATTCTGGACTTGATTGCCAGTCCCTGTCCCGTCCTGCAATTTTTGTTGTGTTTGTTGCTGGGTTTGCATACCCGTTCCCGCCTGATTGGCGGTTCCGCTTTGAGTTTGCTCGTTGTTTTGAACTTGTATCTGGCTATTTTCGCCTTGATTGGCGGTTTGGGTTTGCGCTTGGACTTGGTTGCCAGTTCCCGTTCCGGCGTTGCTGTTTTGACCCACAGCGTAGGCGTTGCCGGCAAGAGCGAATGTCATCGCCAATACGCCAGCCATTAAAATTTTGTTTTTCATATTGTTTAGATTAATTATTTTTATAATTTTAATTACATCTCTCAAAAGCCACAAGATGCTTTTCTTGAGATGCATTCATTAGATTAGTAAAGACCAAATTGATGTCTTCATATCCGGAAACCATTGGCAATAACTTATCTTTATATAATTTTGCATTAGCTATCTCTGCATCAACCCCCGCCTGGCATGTCTTTTGCAAAGTTTCTTCCGCAGAAACTTTATTAGCCCAATCATCTTTTGGAATTTCTAGCCCATATTTATCAAAAAGTGATTTTAATGAAGAAATATGCTGTTCTTCAGCGCGAATAATCATTGAAAATGGTTTTACCAAACCAAATTTTTCAATAGTTTTTTCGTAGAGAGCGTGCGCTTTATATTCATCATTTATAGCTTCGACCAAAGCCTCTTTAGCTTGGCTTGATAAATTGCCCACTGGATAATCAAAATTATTTACCGCCAAACATTCATCACTCAAACAGTTGCTCTTGTTTAAATTTTGTCTTTGTCCAGCTCCATTTTGTTTTTGGGTCAAATTAGACGAGCCATTTTTTGAAAATGATGCAATGATATAACCGCCCAATAAGCCGATGACTAAAATAACGATACCGATAATAACAATTTTGTTTTTCATATTTTTGTATATTGAATTAAATTAATAATTATTTGAGCTTGTTAAAATATTCGACCTCCTTATTTTAACAGATTTTTATGTTTATTCCAATTTTGTCCCGGTATATTGTTTTCTTGCAGATATTGCCTCATAATTCCTTGCTTTGGTCCTTGTCGGAACAAAATGTCGTTTAATCCTGTCATATCAACAACCCAACCAACTACGATTATTGCTACAACAAAACCAACAACTATTACCTTAAAATTTATTTTATACGAAAAATCATATCGGCGAAGCAACCATATTCCGATTACCAAACCTAAAATAGCAACCGCCACCGCCCACCAGGGAAAACTAAAAAGCATTTGATCTAATCGGTATTCTCCCATTGGACCGTGAGTTCGTAAGGAAAACCGCATTAAACCAACAAAAAAAACCGAAATTAGTATTGAGGCGACTAATCCAAAAAAGGCCAAAAGTAATCCGGTGACAAAATACACTTTCGGGCGCATTTTTATTTTGCCATAATGGATTTTATCCATAACAGCTCCGGTAATGTTTTTTAATTCTTTTGACATATTTTTTTCATTAATATTTTAGCCTGGCTAATACGAGTAGCGACTGTACCCATTGGTATTCTCAATATATCACTTATTTCTTTGTATGATTTTTCGTCAATGTAATAAAGAGTAAGGGGTTCAGAATATAATAATGGTATTTTCCCTAAACACTTTTCTACCCTTACAACAATCTCTTTCTGCTCAAAATCTTTTTCTATATCTTCTTCACTTTTAAAATCCCTGTCATCGGGCAGTCTTATCTCTTTTTGATGTTTTATAATAATATTCATTGCTTCATTGTGAACTATACGATATATCCAACTGGAAAATTTTTTTTTAACATCAAAACCCTTCAGATTTATAAAGGCCTTTATAAAAGACTCCTGAACCACATCGGCTGCTTTGTCTTCATCTTTAATTAAATTATTTGCGTAACGCAAAAGCTTGCCTTGATATCTTTCCATGATTACAGCGTAAAAATCCTGATCAATTGATCGGGTTTTTTCAATGATTTCTTCATCGGATAATTTTTCGTTATCATTCATACTAAATCTGAAATTTTTATTCTAAAAAATATTTTCACTTCATAATACACTAAAATCCGACTATTATCGGATTTTAGTGTATTTAAAATATATGACTATTAACGATGTGAACCCCTGTTCATACCCATTCCGCCAGCTGTTTTGCCAGCGCCATTATGCAATCCTAATCCAAGCTCTTGACGAATTTTTTGCGCTTCCTCTGTTTTACCCTGCAAAGCCAACTGATGAGCTTCAGCAAATCTTGCGAAATTGTCCTGATTAACAACTTGGGTAACCCTACCTTTACCAGCCATAAGATTTTTCCAGCCAGTATAGTCCTTATTTGCAAAAACTTTTGTCATCGCTTCGTGGCGCTCTACTGAGTAATTTGGACCCTTAACCGCTGGATCTCCACGATAGGCCAAGGCTGTTCCAGTAGATGCGCTAATTATTCCCAAACCAAGCACCAATGCTCCTAATCCTAATGTTGTTTTTTTCATATTTTTTTCTTTTCAATGATTTAATTGATTATAACTCGATCGACCTTTCTACCCTTAATACAAAGCAGGGATAATTTTTCTTTGATCTGTTTCTTTTTATGTTAAATCATCAATACCAACTTCAAGCGCCTTGGCGATCTTGGTTAGCGTTTTAATGGTTGGGTTTGTATTTACTCCGTTTTCAACCTTAACGATAGTGTTAAGCGATAAATCAGCAAGACGGGCTATTTTCTCAAGGGAAAGCCCCTTTTTAGCCCGTAGTTTCTTTAAGTTTTCAGCAATTTTATTATTTGACATATCTTTTCTAATTGTATAACATTATAGTATATAGAATATAATATAAAGGTTTCTTTCTTGATACTATAATGATAACTAATTTAAACAATTTTGTAAATGAATCTTTAGGGAGTTCCTTTGCGTTGCCCGCGAATGGGTTGGGTGGGTCCCCCCTTCGCCT
>Ga0172367_10006245_pt1 | contig 14082 bp, 12 predicted proteins | sample Lak10m_FD_114542 | JGI IMG/M metagenome (GOLD analysis project Ga0172367, IMG submission 114542) | Freshwater microbial communities from Kabuno Bay, South-Kivu, Congo - kab_022012_10m | ecosystem: Environmental > Aquatic > Freshwater > Lake | place: Democratic Republic of the Congo: South-Kivu... | reverse complement strand
TTAACAAATCCAATATCTCGTTCTATCAATAAAGTTCTATGATTTTCTGGATTATAATAATTCTTTATGATTTTCATCACCAATTCCTCATCTAATTCGCCACGCTTTCTTTTATAAAATCTTCTAAACTTTATAAAAAACTTTCTAAACTTTAAAACATATTAATTTTCTACAAAAGGAAGATTTAAATCAATAGCATCCCTTTTTAATTCAATTGTTTTTATTGAAATGGGTTCAAAATATTTTTTAAAAATATTAATAACTCTTTCTTTATCTAATTGTGAGCAAGTGAAACAATCACAATAAATAGTTTTACTTATCTCGTTAATATGGATTGTAATACTGGATAATGAAATTATTTGAACTACTGAATATCCAACAATATCTCTTTCACGATTATAATCATTATCTTCAAAATATTCGAACAAAGTCAAACCTTTCTTTTTCATTCCCATATCTTCAACTAATTCATCTATAAAATTTTGTATATGATTTTTATCAGTTATATTTCCTTCACATTTAGCATCAATTATTAAATGTGTTCCAAATACCATTTTATAATAAATAAAATATAAAAAAATAAAATTATTTTCCTCCTAATCCTCTTCTTCTATCTCTAACTCTTGAAGATACTGATTGAGGAGTTTGTGGTAATGGTCTAGCAGGTGGTCTAACTATTGGTGATAATCTTTGTGGAACAGGAGGTAATGGTGCTGATGGTGGAATATCGATATCTCCTTCTTGTATTGATTTTAAAGTTGTATCCATAGAACTTAAAGGAATATTATTTTTTTTACAAAATAAATAAAATAATATCTTCATAAACATCTTATCATTTTTAAATTTAAATCCAGTTAATAATCCTGAACTTTCAATATCTTTCATAAATAATTCTTCTTTTTTCTCATCATTTTTAAGTTGTGATTTCATTCTAATTGCTAATGTTGATAATTTATCATTTTTCAAAATCTTTTCTTCAAAATATAAAGCATTTAAATATAAATCATTTTCAGCATTAGATATATCCATTCCATTTGAACCTCTATCTATTATTGATAATGCTTGTTTTGTTAATAATGTATTTTCTGCCTCTCTTATTTTTGCTGATGACATTCTTGGAGGAGGTGGCGGTGATGGTTCTTCTATATCTTGCGGACTAAAAGGTGATTGTTGTGAATATGGGTCATAATTTTCTATAAAATCTTCTATATTCTTATAATCACCAAAATCAAAATTATCAATTCCATATTTTTTTAATAATTTCATTTTCTCTTTACCACTTACACCTGTTCTATATTTTAATAAATCTTCGTCTGTTGCTCCTGACCTTTCTAAAAATATATAATTTATATTATCTTCCAATAATTCTGGAAATTTAGAACCTTCACCACGAGCATATGCCATTAATCCAATCATATACGCATTAGGGTCATCTTCAACCATAGCATCTATAAATCCAGTATTTTCAAATTCTTCTTTTAATTTATTAAATTCTTTTTGTCTTGATTGCCAAACATCCTCCGCTAATTTATCTGCTGATGTTGGACGAGTTTGTTTTGGAACATCTTCTTCACCCCACGCTGAAACTGTTGTTTCTTTTAATTTTTCAACTCTTCTTCTTTTACCTTCTTCTTTTACAAAACTATCTATTACATCATCAAAAGTCATATCAACAACTTTATTCATAGTTCTATCAACTAATCCACTATTTTCAAAATCTTTTTCTTCTTTTCTTCTTCTTAATTCTCGTTTTGCTTTTAAATTTTTAAAAACATTTCCTAATGTTGATAATGCTCTTTGTTTTGTTGTTTCATCAACTAATCCTGATAAATTTTGTTCTAATTTATCAACACCATTTAATTCATCAGTTAAATCCTGAACCTGTCTTTCTAATCGTGCTGTTGTTTCTGGTGATGGATTTGTTTCTAATTGTCTCAATAATTTATTTCTTAAATTTCTCGCCAAAGTCATAGGAGATAATTTCTGTTCTAATTGAAATCTTAATTCTCCTGCTGGTGATAATAAAAATGGCGATAGTTCTGTTGATGATATATTTCCACCAGAGGTTCGTGAAGCACTTTGAGAAGGTGGTAATGGTAATGGTAATGGTAATGGTAATGAAGGTGTTGAAGGTTTTGAAAATTCTTTTATTTTTCTTTCTGTATCTCTTGCCATATCTTCTGTTGTCACCACTATATCTGCGTTTAATCTTGAAGGAGGTTCATCAGGAAGTAATCTAATATATCCTCTTAAATTTGGTGGAACTGGAAACACTATTCCACGATTTCTTAAATCACTTGTTAATCTATTAAATTCTTCTGCTGTTATTCTTGGATTTCTTGATACAATATCATTTAAATCATTTACAGATTGAGGTAATGGTAATTCATTTAAAGGAATTGGAGATGGAGGCATATCTTCTGGAACTATTCTTTGATAAGGTGCTACATATCTGGATAATATATCTTCAACTACATTTGTGGATGGTCTTAAATTAGAAATTGGTGGAAGAAATGAAGGAAGAGATGGTGGTTGAGGTAATGGTAATGAGGGAGGAGGAGGTGGTATAAATTCTTGTTCATTCACGCCACTTCTAATTCCATCTAAATATCCTCCTATGGTTTGTCCTATATCTTTCCATCTTCCTCTGGAATAACTATATAATTTTGATGTTGGTTTTCTTCCTTCATTTTCTCTATAATATAATCCACTATCATCAAAAGGAACTGCTTTTTTTCCATCTTCAAAATATTTTTGAACTACTCTCTTTTTCTTTGGAGGAGGTGGTGGAGGTGGAGGAATAATTGGTTCTGGAACATCATAAAATAAATCTTCACTTGGAATTCGAGGTTCTGTTGTTATTCCTGATAAATAACTTGAAGGAGTTTGAGGAGGAGAAGGAATTGAAAAAGGAATTTTAGGAGGAAGAGGAGCAGTTGGAATAACAGATGGAGCACTCATAGGACGATTTTCAGGAATAGTGGAAATTGAAGAACTGGGAACACTTGAAGGACGAGATGATGGAACTGATGGACGAGTATAATTAAATCTTTGTCTTTCTCTAATTACATCTAAATTTCTTTTCATTCTTTCTAAATCTTCCTGTGGTAAATCTGGAAATTTTATATCTTCTTGTGATAATATTGGTGTATAAGATGTATTAGGAGGATTAAATGGTTCTGGTAATGGTTGTTGTGGATTTATTTGAGGTTGATTTAAAGATATACCACCATCTTCTTCTTTAATTAATCTTGATTGAGGTTGTATAGGTAATCTTTTAAAACTATCAGGTTGAGGAATATATGTCATTCCACCACCAATATTTTTATCGGCATATTTAGGAAGATAATTTGCTGGTGTTTGAGTTTGAAAATTATCATTTAAAATTTGTTGTCTTTCTTCTGGTGTCAATTGAGGTTTTTTTTTAACTATTCTTTTTTTTCTTGGTTTTTTAATATCTCCCAAATTAATTGATATATTTATTTTATTATTATCACGATTATCATTTTCATTTGCGTTCCTTAAATAATTTAAATTATTTTTATTGGTTAAATCATTTGCTTTGCTTTTATTTTTATTCTTAACCATAATCTCTTCTTATATTTATTAAAATAAAATAATCATTTTCATTTAATTATGAATTTTTTAAGGAACGAAAACAAAATATTTATCATAATTAATTCTATATTTATATTTATCTAACATCTTCTTATCATTAATGATTGTTAAATGATTATTCATCTCTTTTGTTGCTTCTAAATACATCGCTTCAAAATCTTCAATTGTTAATAATCCAGAAACTTCTTCATAAACTCCTTCTAAAATCTTTTTAAAATTATTTGCTTTAAATATTACATATAATTTACAATTACTTCGAATTAATGGGGGAACACTACGAAGATGCTGACAGGTCATCATTATATTTATTGAATGATGCCGACATAAAATTACGAGATTATTAAATTTATTTTTTGAACTTCTTGAAAAAAGTCCTGTTGAAATCATATCATCACATATTAAAAAATATATCTTTGTTGCTTTCCTTTTCAATATTCGTCCTTCATCTTCAAAACCATATTTCTCCAATACTTCTAATTCTTCATCAGTCATCTCATCAATATCTTCGTGTTTCTTAAATTTCTTTAAAGCTTTTATAAATAAATTCCATTCATCTATCATCTTCTTCTCTTCAATTAACTCACTAACTTTATTTTCTAATGTTTCATAATTAAATTCTTCTATTATATCATCTTCTTCTATATTTAATAATGAAAATACGGAATTCGCATCACTTTTAGATGTTGGTGATATTAATATATATCTCATTTCACATTTAAAACCTTCTTCATCTATTACTCCATATCTCTCATATAATTTTAATAATGAAACTAATGAATATGATTTTCCACTTCCAGTAATTCCAATAAATAAAGAATTAAAGAAAAAACTCGGTAATGCTTCATTTACACATCGAGGTTCTGCTTTTTTATGAACTTTTATATGATATTTCTTAATCTCTTTTATTTGTTTTGTTGTAATCATTTTATTCCTTTAACTTATATAATTATTTTTATAAAAATATTTTCTTATTCAATAATATAATAAAATAAACGAAAAAACGATGGAAGCATTTGATATTGAAGAATATAATCATTTTGTTAAATTAACAAAAGATACTCATAAAGATATTGATTTACATATGATAGAATTTATTGTTGGTTCTTATCTATTTTATGATAAAATGAAAATTGAAAAACCTGATGAAAACTCACCTGATTTTATTAAACAAAATGAAATTATTAAAAAATTAATTCAAAATACAAAAAAAATAGAACAGGAATTATTTGAAAATAATAAAATTATTAATAAAGAAATAGAAGATAATCAACAGGAATGAATGATATTACGAAACTTAATTTAAGTTTTTTTGGTGTTGATGATGAATTAAAAAATGATGATAATTCTATATATACAACTAATATAAATTCTACTAATTTTCCTATTCTTAATTATGATTATAAAACTTTCACCAATAATTCATCTGCTATTGATGTTTCAGGTTATAATTTAAAAGTTGATTATAATTATCAACAACAACCAATAGATATTGGTACTTCTAATTTTTCTTTTATAAATGGTGAAATTCATACAACTAATTATGAAACAAATAAATATTCAAATATTTCAACATTTTTTAAAAATAATCGTCCTTGGGGTGCTTATTTTGCCGAAGATTATAGAAATAATAATTTATTTGATATTTCTGGAAATAATCGCCACGCTACTACAACAGGAACTATTTATTCCTGTAATTTAATGGGTAATGGTGCTTCTTCTAATATTCATTATATTACAGGAAATACATCTTCAACTATTACTTTTCCTTCCGGAAGTGTTCCAACTAATTTTACTATTTTAAGTTTAACGAGATATAATTATGGTATAAATAAAAGAATAATTACAGCAACTACCGGTAATTTTTTACACGGACATTGGGAAGGATTAAGAGGAGTAGCATTTTATAATAATGGTTGGAAAACACCACAAACTTCAATTGGAATTTTAAATGACTGGTGTTGTTGTATTGGTAAAAATGGTGGTTCAACACCAAACAATATAATAATTGATGGTGTAGGAAGAGGAAATGCTACTGGTGGTGATGGTAATAGAACTTTAACAATTAATAATAATCCTTATACAGATTATAGTGATTGGGCGATGTCAGCAGTTATTATATGGGATAAACATTTGGCGGATAATGATATGGTTTTATTAAATGATTTAATAAATGATTATAAATCTGGTGTTGTTAATCCTCGTATATTCTTTCCTGTTTATGATTATAAATATCCAATTCTTAAAAATTTAGATGGAACTCCTATAAATCCTGTTGCTTGGTATAAATTTGATGATAATGCTACAAAAATGTTATTAGATAGTTCTGGTAATGGTAATAATTTAATAAATAATGGAGCTACTTATGATACAACTAATTTAATAAGAGGTAATGGTAGTATTAGTTTTGATGGAACATTAACTAAATATACAAGTTTGCCATTTATTCCTTTTCATACATATATTAATAATCAAGGTATAACATTTTCATTATGGGTTTCATTAGCTAATACTAATGGATTAGCTTATAGAAGAATATTTGCTTTTTTTGCTAATGGAACAAATAATAATAATAATTATATAGCTATAATTAATTTTATTGGAACAAGAGATTATTATTTTGAAATTAATAATGGTATTACTTATGCTAGCACAAGCAGAATTATAACTAATGTAAATTTAAATACATTTTATCATATTGTTTGGAGTATATCAAAAACTGGTGTTTGGACTATTTATTTAAATGGTTCTCAAATTTATTCACAATCACATTTAACTTCTTCTACTTATTTATCTACAAATGTTAATAATTACTTTTCAAAAGGTGCTGATGCTGATCTAGCAAATTTTGCTGGTAATATTGATGATTTTAGAATTTATGATAGAATATTAACCCAAGAACAAGTTTCTCAATTATATTATGGTTGTCATATAGATAAATCATATCCAATTATAAAAAGAAACGGAACAACTTTAAATCCTCTGGTATGGTATAAATTTGATACTTCAACTAATTTAGGTTTAGATGCGATGGGAAATCATAATTTAACTAATAATAATTCTGTTGGATATAATTCAATTGATACAGTTAAAGGAACTGGTTCAGCAAGTTTTAATGGAACTAATCAATTTTTAAGTAAATCACCAGCATTTAATCTTAATTCAAAAGATTTTAGTATTTGTGGTTGGTTTAAACGAACTGAAAATGGAAGAAATGATATGTTTTTACAATTAGGCACAGGAGCAACTAACGCATTATTACATTTAGCAATAACAACTGAAAATAAACTTCAGTTTGCTTTTTATGCTAACGATTTAATTTCAACATCATCTTATTTAGATGCTGGTTATTGGGTTCATTTAGTATTTACATATAAAACAGGAACAAGAATAAGAAAAATTTATAGAAATGGAATTCAAGTAGCAAATGATACTTCAACTGGCGAATTATTAACAGATAATTTATTTAGATTAGGCACTTGGCCTACTGCTTATTATAAAGGTCTAATGGATGATTTTAGAATTTATGAATATGAATTAACTGCAACAGAAATCCAAGAATTATATAGAGGAAGAGTTGAAGTTTTAAGAACATTAACAAATTATCCATCATATCTTAATAATAAAACAGTATATTCTTATACTCCAACATCAGTAATATATAATGATTTAAGTAAATTTGCTGATAATGTGGATTATTTAGTGGAAGCATTACCAATATCATCATTTCAAATAAAAAAGAATTCGAAAAAATTTAAATTTAGAATTCCAAATTTTACTGATTTAAAATTAACAAATAAAGCAAAATTAGTGATTGAAAGTATTACAATTCCAAATATAATATCAAAATCATTTATAAGTTCAAAATGTGTAAATAATATTATTTTTAAAATTCAGGGCATAAATAATAATTTAATTTATGATAGTTCATTTAAGAATTCAGGAAATTCTATAATATTTTCAGCACCAATTAATAAATTTACAAATGGATATGGAACAACATATTCAACTCAAAATCTTCCAGATAAATTAGGAGTATTATTAAAACATAGAATACAAACTAATAATGTATATACATTTATAAATCCAAATCCAAAATTATTATATAATTTTAATATTACACAAGATTTTATAGATAATGGTGAATTTATATTTGAATTAATATATGATATAGGTTCCTGTTTAAAAAATAGTGAATATGAAGATGAATTTATTTATGTTCCTCAATCATTAAATAATAATGATAAAGATGAATTTGAGAAATTTATGGTGAAGTTTTTAATAATGGATGAAAATTATGATGAGAATATTTATAATGAAAAGAAATTATTAAATACAATTAATAAATTATTATTATAAAAATCTTTTATATTAATTAGAAAAATGAGTGATAAATATATAAAGAAAGCAAGATTTATGTTTTTTGGAATTGATGATGAATTAAAAGATGATAGTTCTTCAATATATACTACAACTATTAATTCATCTAAATTCGCAATTCCACCACCGCCTTCAACTTTTACTGTTGATGGTGTTGATTACTCTTATGAAGCAGTTGCTTTTTCAACAAGAAAAAATACAAAACGATATAGATTTACAATTAACAATAGTTTTAAAAATCTTAAATTAACAACAAAAGCGAAATTAGTAATTGAAAGTATTTGTATTCCAAATGTTATATCTCAATCTTTTTTACAATCTAAATGTATTAATAATATAATTGTTAAAATGTTAAATATTCCAAATAATTTAATTTGGGATAGTTCTTCAAAAGGTAAAGGAGGTATTACTATATTTTCAGCACCAGTTAAATTAAATACACAAGGTTTCGGTATTGATTATGATGCTAATAGCGACCCTGATAAATTAGATACAACTCAAAAAGCGAGAATAAATACGGATAATAATGGATATTTGTATTTAAATCCTGAACCAAATCATTTATTTAATTATCCTATTAGTGATGATTTTTTGAAAAATGGAATATTTGAATTTGAAGTTATTTATGATATTGGAAATTGTTGGAAGAATACAGCAAATATGGATAGTTATATATTGGTTCCTCAAACATTAGTTTATGATAATGATAAAGATGATTTAGAAGGTTTCCAAATATCTATGATTATTTTAGATTATGAAGATGAAGATACAGTATATAATGAGAAAAATTTATTAAATACAATCAATAAAGTTATTTTAAAAAAAATGTAATTAAATATAAGGAATAAGATAAAAATGAGTGAAATTCAACCAAGTTTTCCTCAAAAAACTAATATATATTTAAATTCTATTAATGATGAAAATAAATCAACTATTAATGTTGATATTCCTGATGGTGTTATTACCTGTAATGAAAATGAAGAGTTTTATATATCTATAATAAGTTTTAATACATTTTACACATTTTATCAAATTATAGATGAATATAATAATAATTTTAATGTTTATCATAATGGAACTAAACATTCTTTTAAAATTCCAATTGGAAATATAAGTGTTAATGATATTATTACTTATTTTGAAAGTATTAAGAATACAGCGGAAATAATATTAACTTATAATAAAAAAACAAATAAATTTACATTTGCGAAACAAAATCAAAATCATACAATAGTTTTGGAATTAATTAATTGTCATTCTATTTTGGGATTTCAAAAAACACAATCATCGATTACAATAACACATCCTACATTAGTTCAATCATCAATTCCTATTAATGTTATGAGTATTACTAATTTATATCTTCATCTTAATTCTGGATATGATTTGAGTTTAAATGATAATAATTTAGATAATTTTAATAGTTCAAATGGAATTGTTAAAAGTAATAATATAGTATGTTCTATTCCTATTAAAGAATGTTATAATGGAATTATAAGTTATGAAAATTATGATGGTGGTAATTCTTTTCAATTTAGAGTTAATCGTCAAGAAATTATTCAATCTCTTTCAATTACAGTTAAAGACCAATTTGATAAAATTATTCCTAATATGCCGGATTTTTCAATAATTATTCAATTACAAAAAAAATTGAAATCTAATCCTCAATATTTTTTATTAAGAAGAATTCAAGAAGGAATTGATAGAATTGTTTTCTTAATTAGTAATTTTATTTTAACTCGTTTTTCTGTCGTTCCTTAATAATAATTTGCTGTCTTCTATTTGCCATATATTTTTTTTGATATTCTCTCTTCTTTAATTTTTGTTCCACTAATTTCTTTTCATTTTCCATCATTCCTTCTTTTATAATATAAGTTGGTGGTCTTCCTCTTACTTTGGAAATAATTCCTATATGTGCTTTTTCATTTTCATTTGATTTTCGTTCCTTAAAATCTGGAATATTATTTGTAAAATCATTAAATATATTATCAATATAATCTTTAACATATAAATTTGTTGATATTTTCATTTTGATTTGATTTTCATTTTTGTTCTTTAAAATGTTTTTGTTTTCGTTTCGTTGAGTTTCCATTCTTTTTTTATATCCTTCTCTTGCTATTCTCGCCATTTCTTCGTGATATTTTTCATTACCCATTTCTGCTAATAATTTCATTCTTCTATTTTGTTGTGCTTTCTTATTTTGTTCTTTTCTTTTCTCATAAGCATCCATCGTTCCTTATTTTGTTCCTTATTTATTTAATTTTAGAAAAAAATATCATTTTTTATTTCTTTGTTTTTTATAAATGGATAATACTATTAAAGATTTAACTTTAAAAAAATATTTGGATATGTCTTATATCCATACTATTCTTTGTCAATATCATACTGAATGGTATAATAGATTAAATATGATTGTTATGTTTCCTGCTATTATTGGTTCAGGTATTTTAACAATTCTTAATTCTTCTTCTATAAATGAAGATATTTTAAAAATAATTAATATTGTTGTTAATGGATTTAATACAATTATTATTACATTATCAACTCAATATAAATTAAATGATAGATTAAATTATTATAAAAATTCTCATATTAAATTTAATAAACTTCAACATAAAATAGAAAGTTTTATTAATAATCCTATAAATATTAATGATAAAACTATTGATGATATTATTAATGAATATGATAATTATGTTAATGATAATAATTATGGATATTTATCATCTTATAAAAAAAAGATTGTTAATAAATATGGTAAAACTAAACAACTTCCAAATTCTCTCGCATTAGATTATGAAAATTCTATTAGTGAAAATGTATCATCTTCTATTGGTTATTCTAAAAGTATAAATGTATAAGTTTATTTTCTATTGTTATTTGATGATTTAATATTTTTCTTTTATTTCGAAAATCCATATTACCTTTATTTTTTAAATAATAATCTCGTGAATATTGCGATTTGTATTCCTTATTTCTTTCATAATAATCTTTTAAATATTTGCTTTTGGTTTTACAACTTTCGTTGGTGTTTTCGTCGAAACTTTTTTCATCTTTTTTTCCTTTGATGGAGCAGGTTCAGGAACAGGTTCAGGCATCGGTTCAGGTATTACTTCCTTTGCTTTACTTTTTTTTGGTTTGGGAGTTTTTGGGCGAGAAACTTCTTTCATTTCTTCAAGAGGTTTTGATTGTTTATTATCTTTATAAGATTGACGGCATTCTTCATTCTTCATAGCATCGCCAAATTTCATTTCTTTCTTACTAGCAAATTCTCGAACATGTTCTACCCATTTTGAAGACATTATATTTTGTTTTTATAATTTATATAAAGATTTAAATTATTTAAATAAACGCGTTAAAATAATTGATTTTTTTATTTTATTTTTATTTTTTTCTTTCTTTTATTTAGAAAAGAATTATAATGCGTTCTCAATATCCAAGCGTACTTCCTGTGGAAATTACAGAAAGGATTAAGAATATTGATAATATTTATAAAATTGCGAATATTAAACTTACGCCAATCAATAAATCATATCCATTAGTTTCAACAGAAGCTCCTCGATGTGAGATATTCTTTCCTAGCGATAGTGTTCTTAAACTTGAGAACGCAGTTCTATCTGCGAATATCACTTTTAATCATCTTGGTAATGGCGGAGCAACTCGTCCTAACCAATATGTTCAAGGTGTTTATCCTCCTCGTTATGGTCTAGCATCTCTTATTGAAGAAATGAATGTTTATATTAATGGAATTCAGGCGAGTTCAACTAAACGATATAATTATATTCATAATTGGGTTCGTGATTGGTTAAATTCTTTTGATGTTGAAATAAATGAAGGTCTTAATGATTGTTATGACCCTTCACTTATTTATAATCGTCCTACTGATGGTACGATGTCTGGTTATATAGTTCCTCGTCGTGGATTTCCTGTATGCGTTCATAATGATACGGCAGCTATGAATGATATTAATGCTCGTCAAAGAAACGATTATCATTTTAATTTAAGTGATGGTGTTGGTTTCTTTGCGGAAGGTTCTTCAAAAATTCTTAATACAGCAATTCTCGGTGAAATAAAATTAGAATTAGTTTTTACTTCTCAAATCGCAAGTTGTATTGCTGGGTCTGCCGTTACTCCTTCTTCTGCTGATACAGTTCATTTCGGTCATATTTTTCCTAATACTGCTAATTATCTTTCAGCAACTCTTAATGTAAATACTGAAACCAAAGGAGTTGATGTTGCCGGAACTACATCAGCTATTAATTTTGCTCGTCAAAATGTGGAAACCGCAATTGGACGATTAACTGCTGGTGATACAGGAGTTCCCACTTTGGGAGCAACTGATGCTGATAGAAGTGGTGCCCTCGCTGATGGAGCAGCCGCAAATCAAAGAGCACTTGTAGCTGCCGATACTTCTCAATATTCTATTCGTGATATTGTTCTTCATATTGAGGCATTACAATTTAAGACGAGTGATTATTATGATATTATGAACCGATTAGTTGAAAGTGGTGCTTATAAATATCATTTTAAAAGATATGTTATTCAAACTGACGCTTCAACTACTACTCGTCAAATCGATTATCGAATGGTTGTTAATAGTGAATGTGTTAATTATGTTCTCGCCTGCTTTCGTCCTAATGGATATGATACAATCGCTAATCCTGTTAATACTCTTATTTCTCCAAGCACCGTGGGACATTGTGGTGTATTAAATGCTACACACGCTCAACAAGTCGCTGCCGGTCTTCCTTATACTTTTAATAATTCTAAATTCTTTATTCGAAACGGTCAGCGAATTTCTCGAATGGGATGGAAAGTGGATGAGACCTTTTATGAACCCAGAACTAAACAAGAATTATATATTGATAATCTCCGTCACTGGAGATGTTATAAGAATGGCGAACTCACTAAACCTCATTCTGGTTTGAAGAATTATTGGGATTTTGTTAATTGTTATTTTACTGGTATTCTTTCATTTGAAACTAAAAGCGATGATGATGTTAAATCAGTTTATAATCTTCGAGGACTTAACACAAATGGTAAAGCAATTGCTATTACCTGTTTTACTGAAACTGAAAATGCTAATTATACAGCACAAAATACAGCTGATACTAATGTAGGTGGAGCTGCCGTGGTCCCAGCATCAACTAACGCTCTTACATATCCAATTAATATGCGTGGTTTTTCACAAATAGATTTAGATCCTGCTGGAGCTGCTATTCCCACCTTCCTTGTTTGCAGCACAACTTCATTAGAACTACGAGGAAAGAGAGAAGTTGAAATCAAATATTAAAATAATTTTGTTTTTTTATAAATTTACGAATTTTATAAAATTCTTAATTAAATATAGAAACAAAATGAGTGGAGGTTTATTTGGAAGAACTGAATTCTTTCCTGAAACACAAGATTTTAATGTTAAAGAAGCTTTAAAGGAAGGTGCCGGATATGGTTTATTGAAACCAGAAACAGAACCGAATTATGAAGAAACAAAAAGAATTAATGATTTATATGGATATTTAACTCAACCAACTACAATACATCACGAAAATCCTTTGGAACCTTTTAAAATTAATTCTATTGGAAGAGAAACTCATCCAACTTTTGCTTTGAATGCGTCATATTATAATGGATTGTTAGGTAAAATAAATGATAAACCTTTTGGAACAGAAGTATTCTATCCAAAAGCGTATCCCAATCATTTTTATAATCCGTGGAAATCTTCGCCTACTTATATTGGAATTACATCTCCTTCATATCCAATTTAAATATTTTTTTTTTCTAATTGTTTATTAAAATGAACGAAGATAAAATACATTGTTTTTGTGGAAGTATTATTTCAAAAAATCAAATGTATCGTCATCAAAAAACGAAGAAACATATTAATTATAATTCTGCGAGAGTTTTAAATATTACTAATGAAGAACCAAAGATATTAGAAGAAATTCCTGATATTATTCCAAGTGAAATTAAAAGCGAAGCAATTAAAAGCGAAGCAATTAAAAGCGAAGCAATTAAAAGCGAAGCAATTAAAAGCGAAGCAATTAAAAGCGAAGCAATTAAAAGCGAAGCAATTAAAAGCGAAGCAAT
>Ga0172367_10006243_pt1 | contig 14083 bp, 14 predicted proteins | sample Lak10m_FD_114542 | JGI IMG/M metagenome (GOLD analysis project Ga0172367, IMG submission 114542) | Freshwater microbial communities from Kabuno Bay, South-Kivu, Congo - kab_022012_10m | ecosystem: Environmental > Aquatic > Freshwater > Lake | place: Democratic Republic of the Congo: South-Kivu... | reverse complement strand
CAGGGCCAGGGCTGAGGGCGTCTCGGTAGGCGCCCTAAACCGAAAAACGCCCGCGTCATGCTTCGCTCCTCCCCGAACAGGCAGGCGATCGAGCGCTCCCCCAACCGCGCCATGCTGCGGGCGGTGGGCTTTGGCGACAGCGATTTCAACAAGCCGATCATCGGCATCGCCAACGGCTACAGCACGATCACGCCCTGCAACCTGGGCCTGAACGATCTGGCCCGCCGTGCCGAAGAGGCCGCCCACGCCGCCGGGGCCATGCCCCAACTGTTCGGCACCATCACGGTGAGCGACGGCATCTCCATGGGCACCGAGGGGATGAAGTACTCCCTGGTGAGCCGAGAGGTGATCGCCGATTCGATCGAAACCGCCGTGAACGGCCAGAGCATGGACGCGCTGCTGGCCATCGGCGGCTGCGACAAGAACATGCCCGGCGCGATGCTCGCCATGGCCCGCATGAACATCCCCTCGATCTTCGTGTACGGGGGCACGATCAAACCCGGCAAACTCGGCGCCTGTGATCTCACGGTGGTGAGCGCCTTCGAGGCGGTGGGTCAGTTCAGCGGCGGTCGCATCGACGAACAGGAGCTCACGGCGATCGAGAAGAACGCCTGCCCCGGTGCCGGCAGCTGCGGTGGCATGTTCACCGCCAACACCATGAGTGCCGCCTTCGAGGTGCTGGGCCTGAGCCTGCCCTACAGCTCCACCATGGCGGCGGAGGATCCCGAGAAAGCCGACAGCGCCGCCCGCAGCGCCGAGGTGCTGGCCGATGCGATCCAGGCCAACATCCTGCCCCGCGATCTGATGACCCGCGAGGCCTTTGAGAACGCCATCAGCGTGATCATGGCTGTGGGTGGCTCCACCAACTCGGTGCTGCACCTGCTGGCCGTGGCGCGGACCGCCGGCGTGGAGCTGAGCATCGACGACTTCGAGACGATCCGGCAGCGGGTTCCGGTGATCTGCGACCTCAAGCCCAGCGGCCGCTACGTGACGGTGGACCTCCACCAGGCCGGTGGCATCCCCCAGGTGATGAAGCTGCTGCTCGACGCCGGTCTGCTGCACGGCGATTGCAGAACGATCGAAGGCAAGACCCTGCGTGAGGTGCTCGCTGATGTGCCCGCCGAGCCGCCCGCCGGGCAGGACGTGATCCGCCCCCTCAGCAATCCGCTCTATGCCAAGGGCCATCTGGCGATCCTCAAGGGGAACCTGGCCGAAGAGGGCGCCGTGGCCAAGATCAGCGGCGTGAAGAATCCCGTGATCACCGGCCCGGCACGGGTGTTTGAAAGTGAGGAAACCTGCCTGGCTGCCATCCTCGACAAGCAGATCAACCCCGGTGATGTGGTGGTGGTGCGCAGCGAGGGACCGGTGGGGGGGCCAGGCATGCGCGAGATGCTGAGCCCCACGGCCGCGATCGTGGGCCAGGGCCTGCTGGATTCCGTGGCGCTGATCACCGATGGACGCTTCTCCGGCGGCTCCTTCGGCCTGGTGGTGGGCCACGTGGCTCCGGAAGCCGCCGTCGGCGGCACGATCGCTCTGGTGCAGGAGGGCGACAGCATCACCGTGGATGCCAACCAGCTCCTGATTCAGCTCAACGTGGATGCTGCCGAGATCGCCAGCCGCCGTGCCGCCTGGGTGAAGCCGGAGCCCCGCTACAAAACCGGCGTGCTCGGCAAATACGCACGCCTGGTGAGCAGCAGCAGCAAGGGGGCTGTCACCGATCAGCCGGAGATCTGAGCGAGCGGTTCACCCCGCTGCCTCGCCGGCCACCAGGGCGCGCACCCGCCGGCAGAAGGCTTCCAGCGGGGCGCCCTCGGCGGGGCGCTCACAGCGCTCGCCATCGGCTGCTCGCATCCACACAGCGTGCTGCCCATGCCAGAGCATCGGTGCCAGCTCATCGCTGCAGCGCGTCAGCATCAGGTTGAGATCATTGCCGCTGCGGTAGATCTCCAGTTCCAGGTCGCGCTCCGGGCAGCGTTGGCCGTCGCCATCGCGGGCTTCGATCAGCAGGCAGCAATCGCTGCAATCGCCGATCACAGACGGGGCCAAACCGCTGAAGCGCAACCCATGGCGCCAGGGTTTCAAGCAGAGATCAGCCGCCCTGGCCAGCTCGGTGAGGAACGGCTGCCAGCTCGGATCGGCGTCGTCCAACGCCAGTGGATCTGGGAATGCCATGGATCAGGGCACAGCGCGGATCGATCGGATCAGCAGCCGCAGCTCTCCGCCGCGAAAGCCGGGGTTGCGCCCGCCGATGTCGCCGAATTTGGAATGCAGCACCTGCAGCCGGGTGATGCCGGCCGGGTCAAAGCGCAGCGGCAGCCCCACCGGTGTGGCACGCACGCTGGGGGTGAGGCGATTGAAGGGGATCGTGACCACCGAGGTGCCGCTGCTCTGGGTGGAGAACTCAGCCACCCAGCGCAGACCACCGGGAATCAGCTCCGTAAGCCCGGCCACACCATCGCGACAGGCGATCGCCAGCTTGTAGCGACGCCCGTCGCCATCCAGGGTGAGCTCCAGGGCGCCATAGGCGGAGAGATCGAGCGGAGGGGTATACACCGGCGACCGGCAGCTCACGAAACCGCCCCCCTCCGGTTCCACAAAGGCCTCCATCAGCAACCCGGCGGATCCGGCCCGGCAGTCGCCCTGGCTGCGGCCGCCCATGATCGTGTCGTTGAGCGGTTGCCAGCCGGCGAAGCCGTCAGCGGCAACGATCAACAGCGGGGCCAGCAACGGCGCAACCATGGCAAGGGGCAGGGCGGGTGGTGCGCCTCAGCCTGGCGCAGTGAGCCCCTCGGCGGCGGCGGCATCGGCGAGCACCAGCACCGGCGAACGCGGTTGCACCAGTCGTGCTGGCGTGCGTTCCGCCGACTCCCCTGGATCGAGCAGCCGTTGCAGGGCCTGACGTTTCCCAGCTCCGCTCACCAGCACGATCACCTGGCGGGCAGCACTGAGCACCGGTGCCGTGAGCGTGATCCGCTCCAGACCCTTGCCGGCGCCGATGGTGACGGCCCGATCCCGCACGGCGGCAGCCGGCGTGCCGGGGAACAACGACGCCGTGTGGCCGTCATCGCCCAGCCCCAGCAGCATCACATCGAACACCGGCGGGTCGCCGGGGCAGAGCTGACGCACGGTGCGCTCGAAGGCCTCCACCGAGGCTTCCGGGGTGGGTAGCCCGGTGGGCACCGGGTGGAAGCAGGCCGCAGCACCGGGTCCTTCTTCGGCCAACAGCGTTTCGGCCAGCATCCGGGCATTGCTGGCCGGATCGCTGGCATCCACCCAGCGCTCATCCCCCAGTACCACATCCACCCGGTTCCAGGGGAGATGCTCGCGGTTGAGCAGGCGGTAAGCGGCGGCGGGGGTGCTGCCACCGGAGAGTGCAATCTGGGCGCGATCGCGCTGATTGAGCGCCAGATCGATCAGGGCCGCGATGCGCTCGGCGCAGCGGCGGGCCAGCTGGGGGGCATCGGGCGCTACGTCCAGCTGATAGGTGGTGGGGTGGGGCGCAGACATGGCCGGCCCCTCACATCCACTCGGTGTGGAAGTGGCCCGGTTGATCCAGCCGCTCATAGGTATGGGCGCCGAAGCAATCCCGCATGGCCTGCACCAGGTTCTGGGGTAGGCGGGAACTGCGGTAGCTGTCGATGTAATCGAGCGAGCTGCTCAAGCAGGGAACCGGGATCCCCGCCAGGGCCGCATCGGCCACCACACGGCGCAGACCCGGCAGGCGGCGATTCACCTGCTCGGCGAACCAAGGGTCCACCAAGAGGTTGGCCAATGCGGCATTCGCGGTGAAGGCGTTCTGGATGCGCTGCAGCAGGCGGGCGCGGATGATGCAGCCCCCCTTCCAGATCTGGCCGATGGCCGACATGTCGAGGCTGTAGCTGTGCAGCTTCGAGGCCTCCTGCATCAGAGCCATGCCTTGGGCGTAGCTGGCAATGCAGGCCAGCACGCAGGCATCCATCAGCGGGGCCATGGCATCAGCGGGGCTGCCCAGATCCAGAGATGGTGCTGTGGCAGGGCCCTGGATCACCGCTTCAGCGGCTGTGCGCTCCTTGCGCATCGAGCTGAGTACGCGGGCATTCAGGGCCGCATAGATGGTGGGCACCGGGATGCCCATCTCCAGGGCACTCACCACCGTCCACAGGCCGGTGCCCTTCTGGCCGGCGGCATCCACGATCAGCTCCACCAGATCGCTGCCGGTGGCTGGGTCCTTGGTGCGCAGGCAGATTTCGGTGATCTCCACCAGGAACGACGACAGCTCTTCGGTGGCGTTCCACTGGCCAAGAACGTCGGCCATGGCATCGCCGTTGAGACCGGCACCGCGCTTCATCAGGTCGTAGGCCTCGGCCAGGATCTGTTCGATCCCGTACTCAATGCCGTTGTGCACGGTCTTCACGAAATGGCCGGCGCCGCCGGGGCCGATGTAGGTCACGCAGGGGCCGTCGTCGACCTGGGCGGCCATCTTGCGCACCAGGCTTTCAATGGCGTCGTAGGCGGCACGGGTACCACCCGGCATCATGCTCGGGCCCTCCAGGGCCCCCTTGGCACCTCCGGACACCCCCATGCCGATGTAGCCAAAGCTCTGGCTCTCGAGCTCCGCCACCCGGCGTTCGGTGTCCGTATAGAGCGAGTTGCCGCCGTCGATCAGTAGATCCCCCTCCTCCAATAAGGGTGAGATCTGACGGATCATGGCGTCGATCGGATCGCCGGCCTTGATCATCATCAGGATCCGGCGCGGACGCTGCAGCTTGGTGACGAAGTCCTCAAGCGAGGTGGCACCGATGATCTGCTTGCCAGCACCACGACCCGCCAGGAACTCCTCAGTTTTGGCGTAGGTGCGGTTGTAGACGACGCTCGAGAACCCATTGCGCTCTGCGTTGAGCACCAGGTTCTCGCCCATCACACCGAGGCCGATCAGGCCGAAGTGCGCCTTATCCGTGGCGGGGTCCATGGCTTGGATTCGCTGCGTTCACGCTCAGTGTGGCGAGGCTCAGCGTGTCCGGAAACGGCCGGTGGTGATCTGTGAACCTTGGCGAGGCCGTGCTGGCGACAGCCAAGGTTCCTCAAGCCGAGCAGGTGCACCGTCGCCCCGGCCTGCTCGGCTCAGCGGGTGATCAGATCACGGTGCCATCGGCGATCGTGGCGTTCTTCACCACCACGACAATGCCGTTGCGGATATAGAACCCGAGCTCAGAGCGATCCGCTTCGTCCACGTGGTCCTTGTTCACGATCGTGACGTCGCGGCCGATGCGCACGTTCTTATCGAGGATCGCACGCTTCACGGTGGTGCCACGGCCCACGCCCACCGGAGTACCGCCACGCTCACGCAACACGGCACGCTCCTCGCTGGATTCGAAGAAGTCGTTGCCCATCACCAGGGTGTCCTGGAGGACCACATCGTCTTCAACGCGGGAGCGAACCCCAAGCACGCAGTGATGAATGCTGCAGGCCTTGAGCATCGAGCCTTCGCCGATGATCGATTGGGTGACCTGGGCGTCCAGCAACTTGCTGGGGGGGAGATAACGCGGGCGCGTGTAGATCGGGAACTTCTCGTCGTAAAACGAGAAGGCTGGGTTGGGCTGATCGGTGAGGGCCATGTTGGCCTCGTAGAAGGCACCGATCGTGCCGATGTCCTCCCAGTAGTCGTCGAACAGATAGCTCTGAAGGTTGTCACCGCGCTTCAGCGACTCAGGAATGATCTCCTTGCCGAAATCTGTCGCTCCCGGATTCTTAGCCAGCAGGTCAAAGAGTGTGTCTCGGCTGAACACGTAGATGCCCATCGACGCCAGGTAGGGGCGCTTGAGGGCTTCATCGGCGCTCAGGCCCATGCGCGAGGTGTCGACCCACATCGCCTTGAGCTCTTCGCCCTTCGGCTTCTCGCGGAATTCCTGGATACGACCGTGTTCGTTGGTGTGCATCAGGCCGAAACCCTCCGCCTGCACCGCATCCACCGGCAGAGCACCGATGCTGATGTCAGCACCGGTTTTGATGTGGTGATCCACGAACAGGCTGTAATCCATGCGATACAGCTGATCACCCGAAAGGATCAGGTAGTGGTCCACATCCCACTCCTGGAAGAGCCACTGGTACTTGCGCACGGCGTCCGCCGTGCCTTCAAACCAGCTGGGGCTTTCAGGCGTCTGCTGGGCAGCGAGCACCTCCACAAAGCCCTGGCCAAACCCAGCCGAAAGGTTGTAGCTCTGGGTGAGGTGACGGTTGAGCGATGCACTGTTGAACTGCGTCAACACGTACATCTTGTTGATGCCGGAATTGATGCAGTTGCTGATGGGAATATCGATCAGCCGGTACTTACCAGCCAGCGGCACGGCGGGCTTCGCCCGCATCTTGGTGAGCGGATAGAGGCGGGTGCCGGCACCGCCGCCAAGAATGATGGCCAGAACGCGCTTCATGCCCTTCTCCCTGTTGGCCCTGATGCGCGATGACACTAAGCGATCCCATGGCGCCAACGCCGTGCTTGGCAGCGGATTGGTGCAAATCGGAGGGAAGTGGAAAACGGCGCTGCAGCGGCCCGTGCTGCAGCACACCTCCGCACGACCAGAGCTCAGCCCTGGCCGTCCTGCAGCTCAAACAGATCCTGAACCACCTTCATGGCGATATGGCGTTGCTGGCGGGGTTGAGGGGCCCGCAGATTGGTGACCGGCGTATGCAGGATCTTGTTGATGATGCCCTTGCTGAGGGCCTCCACCACCTTGCGCTCCCTAGCGGAGAGATCCGGCCCCATACGGCTCAGAGCCTTCTGCAGCTCCTGCTCGCGGATCTCCTCCAGCTGCGTGCGCAGCCGGTTCACCACGGGGACCGCCTCCAGTCCATCCCACCACTCGAGAAACTGACGACCCTCCTCCTGCAGCAGGCCCTCAGCCTCGGCGGCGATTTCGCGGCGAGCCTCCTGGTTGCGGGCCACCACCTCCTGTAGATCGTCCACGTCGTAGGAGCCGACTCCCGCCATATCGCCCACATCAGCGGCGATATTGCGGGGTACACCGATGTCGATCAGCATCAGCGAGGAGCGCCGGTTGAGGGGCTGCAACCGCTCGGCGGTGATGATCGGTTCTTCAGCGGCCGTGCTGGTGAACACCAGCGAACAGGTGCTGAGGCAGTGGTCGAGATCGCTCAGAGGACGGCACTGCACCGGCAAGGCAGGAAAATCGGCCGCCATCTGTTCTGCGCGAGCCACCGTGCGGTTGAGCAGCACCACACCGCGGGCACCCTTGGCCTGAAGGTGCTGCAGCAGCAGGCGGGACATGCGGCCGGCGCCCACCACAGCGATCTGTTCCTGGTCGAGGGGAACCAGATCATCCACGCCCTGGGCCTGGCCGACCTTCAACTGGGCCAGCTCCACGGCGGCCGAGCTGATGGAGACCGCCCCGGTGCCCAGGTTGGTTTCGCTGCGCACCCGTTTGCCGGTGCTCACCGCCTGGTTGAGCAATCGGTTGAGGATCGGCCCAATCGAACGATGCTCCTGGCCGAGCCGGAACATCTTCTTCACCTGGGAGAGGATCTGGCCTTCCCCCAGCACCAGCGAATCCAGGCCCGCGGCGACCCGCATCAGATGGGCCACGGCTTCGTCGTGGTGGTAGGTGAACAGATGCGGGGTGAGCTGATCCAGCTCCAAGCCCGAATGCTCACTGAGAAAACTGCCCACAGCCGTGACACCCTGCTCCGGGTGGCGCAGCAGCGTGTAGATCTCCAGACGGTTGCAGGTGCTGAGTATCGAAGCCTCCAGCACCTGCTCGTCGGCACGCAGCCGCTGGAGGGAATCCTCCATGCACTGCTCGGCGATGCTCAGCCGCTCGCGGATCTCAACCGGAGCCGTGCGATGACTCAGGCCGACGACGGCGATGTGCATGAAAGATGACCTGATGCGCTCTGAACGACGAAGGGGTGATCGGCAAGGGCTGGGTCCGGCGCCGCGGGGTGCCAGACCTCAGCACGGCATCAGTGATCAGCGCAGAGCGATGCTCTGGGCGCCGTCCTTGATGTGCACGGTGGTGGTGAAGCGGGCGGTGTTGTCGAGGGTGCTGATCACCAGCGAGCTGGTGCGGGTGCAGTCCTTCTCGAACTTAACCCCGTCGAACAGCAGGCCGTCGGTGATGCCGGTGGCGGCGAACACCACATTCTCACCGCAGGCCAGTTCCTCAGCCTCGTAGACGCGGTCGGGGTCGGTGATGCCCATCTCGGCCAGGCGAGCCAGGTTGCCTTCCTTGGTGAGACCTTCCCACTCGGAGGTCTGCGCCACGGCCGGGTCGTACACCAGCTGACCCTGGAAGTGACCACCCAGGGCGCGCAGGGCCGCTGCGGAGATCACACCTTCGGGAGCGGCGCCGATGCCCATCAGGCAGTGGGTGCCGGTGCCGGAGAAACCACAGGCAATGGCGGCCTGCACGTCGCCATCGGAGATGGGCTGCACGCGGGCACCGGTGGCGCGGATCTCCTTGATCAGGTCCTTGTGACGGGCGCGGTCCATCACCACGATCACCAGCTCATCGGCGGGCAGGCCGAGGCACTCGCTGAGGATCTGGATGTTCTCGGTGGCCGATTTGCGGATGTCCACCTTGCCCTTGGCTGCCGGGGGTGCAGCCAGCTTCTTCATGTAGAAGTCGGGCGCGTTGAACAGACCGCCGCGATCGGAGGCGGCCAGCACGGCCATCGAACCGCGCTGGCTGTTGGCGCAGAGGTTGGTGCCTTCGCAGGGATCCACGGCGAAATCCACGCCGGGGCCGGTGCCGCTGCCCACTTCCTCACCGATGTAGAGCATCGGGGCTTCATCGCGCTCGCCCTCACCGATCACGATGCGGCCCTGCATCTGGATCTTGTACATGCGCTCGCGCATCGCCTCAACGGCGGCAGCGTCAGCCTCGTTCTTGAGGCCCATGCCGGTCAGCTTGGCGGAGGCGATGCCTGCCTGCTCAACGACCTCGAGAATTTCCTGAATCAGGGTGCGGTCCACGGCTGTCCGGCGAAGGGGGAGGGAGGTGGGGGTGAGCGGAGCGGGTGCTGCTCGGCTGCGGGCGTCGGCGGCGCAGGGCCTGCCGGGTCCGGCGGTATGGCCTGCGAAGCAACCTGCGCTGGCAGGGCTTCCCGGGTTTTAAGCGCCGCCAACTGTATCAGTGCTACTGAGGGCTGGGCCCCGGGGCTCCTGTTCCTACAATCGCGTCCTGTTCCGCCCCGGTGGCACCCCATGAGCACCAAGCCCCTGGTGATCTCCCCCTCGATCCTCTCAGCCGATTTCTCCCGGCTGGGCGAGGACGTGCGCGCCGTGGACGAAGCCGGTGCCGACTGGATCCACGTGGATGTGATGGACGGCCGCTTCGTGCCGAACATCACGATCGGCCCCCTGATCGTCGAGGCGCTGCGCCCCGTCACCCAGAAGCCCCTCGACGTTCACCTGATGATCGTGGAGCCTGAGAAATACGTTCCGGACTTCGCCAAGGCCGGTGCCGACATCATCTCGGTGCAGGTGGAAGCCTGCCCGCACCTGCACCGCAACCTGGCTCAGATCAAGGACCTGGGCAAGATGGCCGGTGCGGTGCTCAACCCCAGCACTCCGATCGACACCCTGGAGTACTGCCTGGAGCTGTGCGACCTGGTGCTGATCATGAGCGTGAACCCCGGCTTCGGCGGCCAGAGCTTCATCGAGAGCCAGGTGCAGAAGATCCGCGACCTGCGCCGGATGTGCGATGAGAAGGGTCTCGATCCCTGGATCGAAGTGGATGGCGGCATCAAGGCCGGGAACGCCTGGAAGGTGATCGAAGCCGGTGCGAACGCCATCGTGAGCGGCTCGGGCGTGTTCAACCAGCCCAGCTATGCCGATGCCATCGCCGGAATCCGCGCCAGCCAGCGCCCCGTGGCCGTAGCCGCCTGATCCTGAGCCGAACCAGAGCCAGCCAGCCCACAACGAAGCCCCCGGTCGCAAGACCGGGGGCTTTTTGGTGCGGCCTGTCAGGGGTGTGGCAGCAGGGCTCGCTCAGCTCCCGAAGAACCAGCCATAGCTGTGCAGGCCGATCCCCAGCAGGTTGACGCCGATGTAGCAGACGCAGATCACCACGAAACCCGCCACGGCCACCAGGGCCGGGCGACGACCCTGCCAACCGCGGCTCAGGCGCGTGTGCAGATAGGCCGCATACACCAGCCAGCAGATCAGGGCCCATGTTTCCTTGGGATCCCAGCTCCACCAACTCCCCCAGGCCTCATTGGCCCACACGGCACCGCTCACGATGCCGATCGAGAGCAGCAGGAATCCAACGGTGATGGTGCGGTAGCTGAGACTGTCGAGCTGTTCACTCAGCGACAGGCTGGTGCTGGCGAGGGTGAGGCCGGCGCTCGGTCCACCCTCCATGGCCAGCTGGGCCTGCCGGTAGCCACCGCTGCCGATCGAGCTGCTGCGCAGTTGCAGCTCCTGGCCGCGATCGGTGAACAGCACTGCGAGCGAGAGCAGCGAGCCCACCAGCAGGGCGGCGTAGCTCACCATGATCACGCTCACATGCATCACCAGCCAGCTGGAGCGCAGGGCCGGCACCAGCGGGGCTGCCTGCTGCAGTTGATCCGGAAGGGCGAAGCTGGCAAAGGCAACGCAGCCCAGGCCAACCGGTGTGGTGGCCGCCGCCACCAGCGGGCTGGGGTAACTCCGCTCCACCAGAAGTTGGGTGAGCGTGCAGGCCCAGGCCAGAAAGCAGAGGGATTCGTAGAGGTTGCTGATCGGGAAGTGGCCCGATTGCCACCAGCGCAGCACGAGCAGGGCGGTGAGCGCTAGGTTGGCGGCTGCAACCAGCAGGCGCACGGCACGGCTGCCCTGGCCTGCACCGCTCACGCTCCAGAAGGCCAGGGGCAACGCCAACAACAGCAGGGCGAAGGCCGCGAGCCCCAGGGCAAGCACCGGATCTGTCACGCGGAAGAGGGAATCAACGATGGATGCGCCAGTCTGGCGCGCGCCGTGCTCTCAGCGGCTGGCCTGGCGCAACAGCAACAGACCACCCGCCAGTCCGATCAGCACCGGCGACCAGGCCGAGAGGAAGGGGGTGAGGGTGCCCTTGATCCCCAGGGAGCTGAAGATGAAGGACATCAGGTAGTAGCCGAAGATCAGCATCACACTGATGCCAAAGCCCTGGCTGCGGCTGGTGCGGGCATTCGGGCGCACCCCAAGGCTGCTGCCGATCAGGCCGAAGATCAGGCAGATGGCCGGGAAGGCAAATTTCTCCTGGATGCGGACCCGCAGCCGCCGCGTGTCCAGCTGATTGCCGGATTGCTCCACAATCGCCAGGGCCCGTTGAGCCTGGCCAACGGTCATCTGCGCAGCATCGCTGGGCAGCTTGCCCACATCCAGCGGGGTGCGCACGAACGGGTAGTAGTAACTGCTGAACTCTGCTGAAGTGGTGGATTTGGTGCCCGAATCAATCACCACCAGGCGTCCCCTCTCAAACTTCCACATCGCCTTGACAGGATCCCAGCGTGCCAGTTCAGCGGTGAGGATCTGTTGCTGCTGTTCACGCGAGAGATCCAGCAAGGTGACGCTATTCATCACCCCATCCTTGAATTCTCTCGCATAGAAGAGTTGGCTTAACCCCTCACCAACAGGTGCTGCCGGATCCCGTGGTGTGATCGTCCCGAAACGGGAATACACCACATTCTTGCCCGTCTGGGCCGACAGCCCCCGACCCAGGGCGGCATCAAACGTATTACTGGCCGCCACGTTGGCCCTGGGAACAATCACATCGTTGAACACGAAGGTGATCACGCTCATTGCCAGGGCCAACGCCAGAGCTGGAACCACCATGCGCCAGGTCTTCACGCCCAGGCTGCGCAGAGCGGTGAGCTCGCTGTTGGCCGTGAGCCGACTGAAGGCCAGCAGCGTGGACAACAGTGTGGCCATCGGAAACGACAGCACCATGAAGCTCGGCAGGCGCAGGGCCAGCACCTGACCAGCAGCGGCCAAGGACATCCCCGCCTCGGCCACTTTGCGAACCAGCTCAAACACCACACCCACGGACAGCGACACCGCCGTAAATGCAGCGATCCCAAACAGCAACGGCGCGGTGAGTTCGGACAACAACCAGCGATCCAGCAAGGGAATGCGCTGCCAGCCGCGCAGCATCCGCTGAAGCAGGCGGCGCAGCGGCTCTGGCATGGACAACGACACACTCACAGCCGGAAATCCTCCCCGAGGTAGTGGCGGCGGACCAGGGGATCAACGGCCATCGCGTCGGATGGGCCGCTCGCCAGGATCTTGCCTTCCGTCAGGATGTAAGCCCGATGGGTGATCGCCAGGGTCTCTCTCACGTTGTGATCCGTGATCAGGATGCCCATGCCGCGATCACGCAGGCGAGCGATCAGATCCTGCAAATCAGCCACAGCCAATGGATCCACTCCGGCAAAGGGCTCATCAAGGAGCAGGTAACGCGGACCGTGCTCACCCACGGCCAGGGCCCGGGCCACTTCGCAGCGGCGACGCTCGCCGCCGGAGAGTTGATAGCCACGGCGATGCACAAAGGCAGTCAGGTGAAACTCCTCCACCAGGGCATCGGCGCGTTCCCGTCGCCGGTGCAGCTCCAAACCACTCTGTTCGAGCGCCAACAGAAGGTTGTCGCGAACGCTGAGGTTGCGGAACACGCTGGCCTCCTGAGGCAGGTAGCCGATACCCAGCCGGGCGCGCTTAGGCATCGAGAGCCGGGTGATCGAGTCGCCCTCGAGGGTGACCTCCCCGGAATCCGCCCGCAGCAGACCGGTCACCAGGTTGAACGTGGTGGTCTTACCGGCGCCATTGGGGCCCAGCAGGCCCACCACTTCGCCGGGGTTGAGGTTGAGGCTCACCTGCTTCACCAGCTGCCGGCCGCCGATGGTGAGGGCAACCCGATCGAGAACCAAGCTCATCGGGCGGGTGGCTGCGCCGAAGGGCCAGCGGCTGTCGACCCTGGTGTCGCGTTGATCCGGACACGGGCGAACACCTGCTGAGCGGCCGCTGGTGTGGCGATCAGACGCGCGCGGTTCACCAGATACGTGACCTGTTCAGCACGGATCCGATTGCCGCCCTCCTGCACTATGTCCACATCACCGCTGAGAACCACGCGGCCCTCCTTGCTGAAGTACTGGGCCTGGCGGGCGGTGGCAACAACGCGCTGATCGGGGTACACGATGCGCACATTGCCCGTGGAGGTCACCACGCCGGTGGCCTGATCCGCACGCTGCAGGTCGGATTCAATCGTGACAACCCCGGAGGAGGCGGTTGCTGCTTTGGGTTGGACAGCCGGTGCAGCAGGGGCAGCGGCCGCGCCGGGGCTCAGGGCAGGGGCCATGGCCGGCTCAGCCACCTCCAGCGACACCGGTTTGGGCTGGGGAGGGATGGGCAGCTGACGCTGGGCCAAGGCGCCCCCTGCCTGCAGGGCGAGTGCTGCGGCCAGCCAGCAGGGTGCGAGCCGATCACGTGCGCGCAAATCGAAGACTGGGAGCGAGATCACGGCATCGTATCGGTGCAGTCACGCCGCACTGCAGGCATGCAACTGGGGCCTGGGCTGGAGATCCGGATCCTCGCCTCGCTGCAGGGCCCCAAGGCGAGCACTGGCGCACTGGCGCAGCCGGTCCAGGTTTAGGCCGAGCTGGCAGGGGCCGAAGCTGCGCAGCCGGCCGAGGCCTTCCCCCAGCAACACCGTGGCACCGCGCTGATTGCCCCGTTCCAGGTGGTGATGGGCCACGGCAATCTGCAGGATGCCCTGCAGAACCTTGCGCGAGGGGCCCTGGGTTTCATGCCAGAGCTCCTCGAAGCCGTCGTGACAGGCATACCAGGCACCGGCATTGAACTGGGCAACAGCCGCCTGAAAGCGGGGGTCCGCCATCAGGCTGAGCTCTTCGGGATCGCCCAGGGAATCGGTCAACCGATCAACGGATCAGCGCTTGGCCGGCTTCTTGGCGGGAAGCTTGCGCAGGCGGATCGATTCGGGGGTCACCTCCAGCATCTCGTCGGGGCCGATGTATTCGAGGGCGCGCTCCAGGGTCATCTGCATCGGCGCCTGCAGGGTGTCGAGCTCCTCAGCGCCGGCGGAGCGCATGTTGGTGAGCTGCTTGGTCTTGCAGACGT
>Ga0172367_10006240_pt1 | contig 14088 bp, 13 predicted proteins | sample Lak10m_FD_114542 | JGI IMG/M metagenome (GOLD analysis project Ga0172367, IMG submission 114542) | Freshwater microbial communities from Kabuno Bay, South-Kivu, Congo - kab_022012_10m | ecosystem: Environmental > Aquatic > Freshwater > Lake | place: Democratic Republic of the Congo: South-Kivu... | reverse complement strand
GCCGTGAATCCTGGCCTCTCGCCCCAGTCGCTGCGCGTTGGCCAGAAGATCAACCTTCCGTCCAAGGCCGGCTCGCCGGCAGAGAAGTTGGCGAGTGGAAAAGCTGGGGCAAAGGCAGCCCAGTCCTCCGCTTCGACTGGATCAGGCAAGACTGCGGCAGGATCGCAGCATGTGGTAGCTGCAGGCGAAACACTCGCATCGATCGCGGTCAAGGCCTACGGGAGCGGCTCGTCCGCCAACTGGAAGCGCATCTATGACGCCAACAAGGGCGTGATCGGGGCGAATCCAAGTGCACTCAAGGTTGGTATGAAGTTGGTCATCCCGGCGCGGCAGGGCTAAGCGCCGTTCAAGCGTTTGGTGATGTTCGTGAAGGACCCCCGCCCCTCGCAGGGCGGGGGTTTTTATTCGGCAACCTCGTGCACTCGGCTGCTATCGTGCGCACCCCCCTATGACCTACAAGGCAGTTCTCATTCCTGGTGACGGCATCGGTCCCGAAGTAGCGGATGCGGTCGTGTCGATCCTTGACGCGGCCTCCGCGCCGATCGAGTGGATTCCGCGGCTCGCAGGAGTCGCGGCGCTCGAAGGAGGCGCCAAAGAACTGCTACCCCCTGAGACTGTGGCGGCGGTGAAGGAGCACAAGTACGCCCTCAAGGGCCCCTGCACAACCCCAGTAGGCGGTGGGTTCTCGTCGGTGAATGTGGCGCTGCGAAAGACACTCGACTTGTACGGTGCCGTGCGACCGGTTCGTTCGCTGCCGGGCGTGAAGACGCGATTTGACGGTGTCGACCTTGTCGTTGTCCGCGAGAACACCGAAGGTCTGTATGCCGGAATCGAGAACGAGATCACACGCGGCGTGGTCACAAGCGTGAAGGTCGCCACGCGCGACGCCTGCACGCGCATCGCCGAGTTCGCGTTCCGCTATGCGGTTCACCGCAAGCGCCGCAAGGTGTCGGTGTTCCACAAAGCGAACATCATGAAGCTGTCGGATGGAATGTTCATCCGCTGTGCACGCGAGGTGCGTGAGGCAAAGTTTCCGCAGCTCGAGTACGAGGAGCTCATTATCGACGCCGCATGCATGAAGTTGGTGCAAGACCCGACGCGCTTCGATGTGCTCCTGATGGAGAACCTGTACGGCGATGTCATCAGCGATCTTTGCGCGGGGCTTGTGGGCGGTCTTGGTGCCGTGCCGGGTGCCAACTACGGCGAGGCGGGCGCGGTGTTCGAGGCTGTCCACGGCAGCGCGCCGGACATTGCGGGGAAGGGCATCGCCAATCCACTCGCCCTGACCATGAGTGCGGTGATGATGATGAATCACATTTCCGAGTCGCACAACGACGCGGGGCTCGCCGCTACCGCGAAACGCATCCGCGAGGCGTACGACCGAGCACTGCTCGATGGGTGCAAGACCGGGGACCTTGGGGGAACGCTGAACACCAAGCAGTTCACGCAGGCGGTCATCGATCGTCTCTGACAAGCACGCCCGTTGTCCTCGCGCGACCGAATCAAGCGCGCTCTCACCGATCGAGGAAGCCCACAAGCGCCTGCTGAGTGGCGGCGGGCGCATCGTGGAAGATCACATGCCCCGCACTGGGCAGGATCAACCCCTCGGCACCGCGAATGCCACTCACATAGGGCTGCAGCAGTGATGGATCAGTGATCTTGTCCTCGGCACCGAAGAGAATCAGGGTCGGTGCGGTGATTGCCGCAAGTCTCGATGCGTTTCCGTCGAGCAGAAAAGGTCGAATCGACTCGACCATGGCGGCGAGCATCGGGCGTCGTTCCACCGCGCGCCCGACAAGAAACCGCCGAAACGGCGTTGGCACCGGCGGTGGGTTTGAGAAGCAGAGTCCCAAGACTCGTTCAAAGTCAGCGTCGCTTGAAATGTCGAGCGGATTGCCACCATCCGCAACCTCCCGCATGAATGGATTGATCCTCGGAGGCATCAGTCCAGCGGGCGATTCAAGCACCAGTCGGCGAACGGCACTGGGATACGCAGCCGCGTATGCAGCAGCGAGCGCGCCGCCCATCGATTCGCCGATGACATCGACTCTGCCGAGATTCGTTGCAACACGGAAAGCCTCGATCCATCGGATGTACCCATCCGCATCGAGTGGCGTGGCTCCTTGCTGAAACGGGTTGTCTCCAAACCCAGGTAAGTCCGGCGCCACCACGCGGCGCGATGGGGCGAGCCAGCGCATCTGCCCCATCATGGCCTCCTTGCTCGTTCCCCAGCCGTGCAGCAGCAGAACGGGGGTCCGTTCCATTTCCAGTGGATCGTTCTGACCGCCGCCTGCGATGAACGGCACGGTCTGCCCCTCGACTTCCGTGTGTTCGAGTCGCAGCCCAGACACGCTGCGCCCAATGGCAGAGATCACCGCGTGAAAGCCGCTTGGCCAGTTCCACAACACCACCACGCCGAGGCAAATCCAAGCGAACAGCACCAGCATGGTGATCAGGGTGCGACGCACGAGCAGCGAGAGCGTTCCGCTCATGAGCGCTTCTTCTGCGGCGCGGATCTGCCCGCGGGTGTCGCGGCAGGCTTGGTCCACCAATCACCGCGAAGCGGAGCGAGCAACTCTTCCACGCGCGCACGGGCTGCCGCATCGCTGCCAGCTTCCGCACAGCGCGCCGCAGCGGCAAGGATCGTGGGTGGCAGCGGCGATTCAACATCCACTCGCCGACGCTGCAGCGGGTGGAGAAAACCAATGCGCCATGCATGCAGAAGAAGCGGGGGTGCGCTCGGAACTCCGCGCGCCACGCTCGTGTTCGGCGGCAGGAGCGCGCGGTACACGCGGTCGCCTTCGACTGGCGCGCCAAGCCACGCAAGGTGCGCACGGATCTGGTGAAGCCTGCCCGTTTCGATCGCGCACGCGACAAGCGCGGTGCCACCCGCCGCAGCGATCACACGCCAATGCGTCACCGCCGCAAGCCCGCCGCGCCGTGGAACGCTGATCTTCAAATCGCCGCGGCGAATCTCCTCGAGTGGTTCCTGACATGTGCCATGCGTTCGAGGGAGCCGCCCCCTCACGATGGCGAGATAGGTCTTTGCGACAGAACGAGCCTCGAATTGAGCGCGCAGCGAGTCATAGGCCGCCGCGGTTCGTGCCAGAAGCACGACTCCCGATGTCTCGCGGTCGAGTCGGTGGAGCAGCCCCCAGTCGCGCTGGGCGCCGAGGGTCGAGAGCGCCGTCCCATCCACGGCAAACGCACCGTTCAAAAGCGAGTCCCTCGCATGTCCGAGCCCCGGCAGGGTGACGGTCCCCGCCGCTTTCTCGACCGCGAGCAGCGCATCGTCCCGCAGAAGCACCGTGCATGGGATGTCGGGGTTGGCGACTGGCGCATGCTCCACGCTTAGCATCCTAGGCTTCACCGGAAAGGCGTTGCCTCCATGTCAGCCACACAGCACAGCATGCACGGTCCAAGCGCACGACTTGCGCCTTTCGGCGAGTCGATCTTCACAACGATGAGTCGCCTCGCCACCGAGCACAAGGCGGTGAACCTCGGTCAGGGGTTTCCCGACTTCGACGGTCCCGATTTTGTGAAGGAAGCGGCGCAGCGTGCTATCGCCGAGGGTCATGGTCAGTACGCGCGTGCGTTTGGACTTCCAGAGACCAATCGTGCGATCGCAGCCGCGGCGCGGCGAACATGCGGATTCGACGCGGATCCAGAGCGTGAAGTCACTGTGACGGCTGGCTGCACGGAAGCGATTGCAGCGTGCTTGCTCGGGCTGCTCTCGCCGGGGGATGAAGTGGTTCTTCTCGATCCTTCGTACGACTCCTATGCGGCATGTGTGGCGATGGCGGGGGGTGTCGCGCGGCGCGTTCGACTCGAAGGTCCCGACTTCCGCATCCGGCGCGCGGATCTTGCAGCTGCGTTCTCGAGCCGAACCAAGGCGATTCTTCTGAACTCGCCGCATAATCCGACAGGGCGAATGTTCGGCGACGACGAGTATGCGATCGTCGCACAACTTGCCGAGCAGCACGATGCGATCATCCTCTCCGATGAGGTGTACGACGCGATCACCTATGCGCGGCCACACCAGTCCATCACGCGGATCCCAGGCGTGCGGGAACGAGCAGTCATTCTTGGCAGTTTGGGTAAGACATTTTCACTGACGGGATGGAAGATCGGTTGGACGATCGCACCTCCCTCGCTCACCGCTGCGATCCGCTGCGCGCATCAGTTTCTTACCTTCTGCGCTGCCACACCGCTCCAGCGCGCCGCGGCCGATGCGCTCAGCACCGTGTGCCGCGACGACACCTACCTCAGGCAACTGCACGCGGAGTACGCCGCGCGCCGCACGATGATGCTCGAAGTCCTTGGCGAGGCAGGCTTCCGCTGCGTCGAGCCAGAGGGTTCCTACTTCATTCTTGTTGATGCCGTGGAGGCCGGATTCCCAGACGATGTGACTGCCGCCCGACGGTTGGTGGTGGAGGCGGGAGTCGCCGCAATCCCATCGAGCAGCTTTTATGAGCCAGCGAATGCCGACCGTCGATGGCTCCGTTTCGCGTTTTGCAAGCGGGAATCAACGATGTTGGAGGCGCGCCGCCGTCTCCTTGCGAACCCGCCGCGCCGCTTGGCGGAACGCGCAGTCTGATGTAGGCTTTTCGACCCTATGTACGCGATCATCGAAGACAGTGGAACGCAGATCATGGTGCACAAAGACGATGTCATTGACATCGACCTTCGGAAGATTCCCGAGGGATCCACGACCGTGACTTTCGACAAGGTGCTCGCAGTTGGCACGCAGGACGGCACGGCCGCCCGAATCGGCACGCCTTATCTCGCGAAGGCGACGGTCACTGCCGAAGTTGTGGGCGGCACGTCCGAAAAGACAACGCTGAACAAGTATTCGCGTCGCAAGGGTTACCGCCGCCACAAGGGACACACGCAGAAGCGGGTCCAGGTGCGCGTCACCGACATCGCAGCGTAAAGCCACCCGCGGGCTCATGCCTGCGAAAGCAATTCAAGCATCGCGTGCGGCGACTCTGGCTCGCCGGTCAGTGCGCTGAGGCAGGCAGCCTCCATCACGGCTCGAACGCGCTGCAGCATGAGCGATGGGAGTTCAGCGACAAGCGGGGGATTCAACGCGGCGCTCAACAGCAGAGATGGCGCCGAATCATCGCCATCGGCACAACTCGGTGCAGGCGTCTCAAGCACCTCGTTGGTTGGGCTGCGCCACTCCATGTGCTGATCGTCCACAAAGATCGCACCGACGGGCCCGCTGACTAGCGCACATCGCCGCCAGTGCCAATGTCGATTTGACGCAGTGAGCGACGCGGTTCTTCCGTCCGTGAAGGCGCATGTCACGCTGATCGAGCCCTCCCAGAAACGAAAGAGACGCGAACTCGCATCAGGCTGCGACTCATGCGAGCGGTGCAAGCGTTCCGCCGTGCTTGCTGCGCTGACTCGGTCGGGCATGCCGAGCCACTGCACCAGGAGAATGGAAACATCCTGCAGCCGCGCCAAGAGCGATCCGCAGTCGCTGGGCGCAACGGACGCGGCATGCAACAATTCGGGCGCCATGCCCTGCGAGATGAATGCACTTGCTTGGGCGATCGATCCCTCGTGCGGGAATCCAGGTAGTGGTATCTCCACTGTGCGCTGCAGTCCACGGCCCCTCTGTCGCATCCAAGGCTCGGTTGTGAAGAGCACGCTTGAGTGACCTTCGAGCGTGTTCTCCTCGTCGGCGTTCCCAAAGCCAACATGCAGGATCGGTCGCTCCGAATGCTCCGCGCAGAAACTGCGTAGATCGCTCGCGGATGCACTCCCCGCACCGAGCGCATCTCGGACGGCACGAAGTGGCGATCCGATGCGAACCGATCCAGTCGGGCGCCTCTGAAGGCCGCGGACAACCCAATCGGGGAGAGCGTCCCGCGACCACACGCCAAGCAAAGGAGCGTGTGGGTGATCCGCGGATCCGATTGGAAGCTTTGAACGCGTCTCGCCCATCATGAAGTGCAAACCGGCCACCACGATAGAGGCGGCTCGATGCTCTCGCACTGCGCTCGTTGCCGAGTTACGATGCCCGCGTGGTCAGGCAATCGCCCTCGGGATCTCCCCGAGCGAGGAAAGTCCGAACACGACAGGACACGGTGGTGGCTAACGGCCACCAGCTTCAGCGCAAGCTCGGGACAGTGCCACAGAAAACAAACCGCCGAGGCTTCTGCTTCGGTAAGGGTGAAAAGGTGCGGTAAGAGCGCACCGCCTTCTCGGTGACGGGAAGGGCACGGCAAACCCCACCGCGTGCAAGCGCAAGCAGTCCTCCGGCGGATTCTTCCGCCAGCCGCTGTCCGCGGCATGAGGACGGGTCGCGTGCTTTGAGTCCAGTGGTAACGCTGGTCCAGAGAGAAATGATTGCCGCCCGCAAGGGAACAGAATTCGGCTTACGACCACACGCGCGGGGCGGATCTCCGAAAGGGGATCCGCCTCACCTTTTTCAATCGCCAAATGGAGTGCGCTGATTTTTCCATTCGAAGCCGCACTCGCAACTCGCTGCAAATGCGAAAGTTAGGTGTCGTGAATGAGTGCATACTGAAGAAAACCCTTGAAGCGGGGGCGTGCATCGGTAAACTCGAAACGATCATGAATTCGCCTACGAAATCCACCAGTTTGCAGGCCTACACGCTGTTGCTGTACCGAAAGGCTGTGCACCCTGAATTCTTTGCCATCGACTCTCGCCGCCGCATTGAGAACGGCGAGATTGAGGCGGAGGCTTGGATTTTCCGTGGAGGACAGGTGGTGCGTTTTCAGAGGGACAAGATGTGCGTCTGTGAAATCGTGACGGACAACCCAAGCGCACTGCCAGAGCGCGGGCTGACCAAGAACATGTTGTGCGCCGGCGAGCATGAACATGAAGAGACCTTGTCCGACAATCTGACCTTCATGACAGCGGTGCAGACCGAGACGCTCGCCGATCATCTCTATGTCGGCACCTACCGCGAGATGATGGCGCATGCGAAGGACAACGGATCGCTCTCGGTTCAGTGGAACGACACCACAACCGGCAAGCCAAATCTCTCATTGATCGACTTGCAACGCTTCCGTGCAGAGATTCATGTTCAGGGCTGGCATCTGCGAAGCGACTGCGGCCTGGTGCTGCGGACACAGTCCATGTTCCAGCTGAACGATCCGGCCGCCAAGGGCGCGCAGCGCGAAACGCGGTGAGCCAACCCACGCGCGGTGGTTCCCAGAACGCACCTGCACAGCCCAGTGATCCGTCTGTTGCTGCCCACCGCGCGTGCGTAGAGTCCGACCGCCTGATGGGGGCGGTTGATGTGCCCCTTGGAAACTGGTACCCACCGAATCACTCGGTCTCACCATCGGAGCCCGCCGCGATCCCACAGGACCGACGCTCAAAGTGCGCCGCAATGCTTGCGGAACTGCGCGAGCGGCATGACCGCGAATGTCCGCATTGCACCGCTGTATCGTCTCATCAGCGCACTGTCTTCGGTGAGGGGGATCCCTGCGCGCGACTGATGTTCGTGGGAGAAGCCCCTGGCGAGACCGAAGACACACTCGGCCGTCCCTTTGTCGGCAAGGCGGGGCGGAAGCTCGATGAGATGATTCAGGCGATTGGGCTGCGGCGTGAGGACTGCTACATCGCCAACGTGCTCAAGAGCCGCCCGCCCGACAATCGGGCGCCGCTGCCGCTCGAAATTGAACGGTGCAGTCCATACCTCGTGGAACAGCTGCTGATCATTCGCCCAAGCGTCATCATGACGCTCGGCGGTCCTGCCACCAAGATGCTGATGAACACAGATGTCGGAATCATGAAACTGCGAGGCGAGTGGTCGCAGTGGGTCGCGCCGCTCGGCAGCCCAATCGTGTCGATTCCTCTGATGCCAACCTTCCATCCTGCCTACCTGATCCGCAACTACACCATTGAGACCCGCACGCAAGTCTGGTCCGACCTCAAGGCCGTCATGCATCGGCTTGCGGAGTCCGCCTGAACAATCCACAAAAATCGGGGGAGCTACTGCAGGTTTTTTCGCGCTTCGATCGAACCCGTGCGTGATCGCTGCGTATCACTGTCGGTAGGACTGAGACCTTTAGAAAAGTAGCCCCCACACAGCAACCCCCGCAAAGCAACCCCCACAAAGCAACCCCCACAAAGCAACCCCCACGAGGAGCCCTGCCGCGATGACTCTGCGGCGGGCTCTTTTTTCATCTGCGCCCGTCGCACACACTCCCGGGGAGCAATCCTGTGGGCGTGTGCGAATGATCTACAACGATGGTTCAGCGCTGTGCGCGTCTGTGGCACGGGAGTCAAGCAAGATGGTCACAGGACCGTCGTTCACAAGCGCCACCTGCATCGATTCGCCGAATCGACCACGCGCGACGGGCAGTCCGCCCGCCTCCAACAGCCCGCACACGCGCTCGTACAGGACTCGTGCAGCGGTGGGGTCTTCGGCCCGAGAAAAGCCCGGTCGATTACCTCTCGATGCATCGCCAAGGAGCGTGAACTGACTGATCAGCAGGATGCCACCCGAAACATCGGTGACGCTGAGATTCATTTTTCCATCGGCATCGGAAAAGATGCGTAGTGCCGCGAGCTTTCGGGCGATCCACTCCGTGTCGCGCTCCGAGTCCCCGCGTGCGACGCCAAGCAGCACAAGCAACCCAGGACCGATCGCTCCGACCACTTCACCGTTCACCCGCACGCTCGCCTCGGCGGCGCGTTGCACCACCGCAATCATCTGGTTCAGACCTTCAGCAGCGCCATCGCAGCACAGGTGACAAGGGCGGCGCCTTGCGGGTCAAGATCAGCGGGTGACTGGCTGTATTCCACAAGTTCGGGCAGGCCGCCCGTCGCCAACTTTGCAGCGGTCATGTTCCCAATGCTGCACCAACGCTGGTGATTTTGGTCGTGCCCCACCTTGCCGAGAAATGCCTCCATGTTTCCTTCGAGGTAGGTGGAGAGCAGCGAGCGGTCGTATGCCTCGACTTGGCGGCGAATCTCCGTGCCCACAGGAGTCTGGTCGCCAAACTGCGGTCCGACATGGCTGAGATCCGCGCTCGCCACGACAAGCGTCTCGCCATCGGCGTCGCTCAGAAGTTCCTTCAGCACAGGAACGAACTCGTCAAACGAGACGCGCGCACCATCGTCGGCGATCATCGGGACGAGCGGACTTGGCACCAGTGCCGCAACGATTGGCACCCGACCGATCACTTCATGAATCCAAGGAAGTTGAATGCTGATGGAGTGCTCGCCGAGCAGATCCACTTCATCCTTGAAGAGCCGATCGCCGAGTTTCGCCTCGAGCGCATGGAGCAGGCGCGTGTCAGGCGCGAACGCGCCGAATGGGCTGAGGAATCCATGACGACTCATCACGATGCCATCGCCGCTACCGAAGTGGTTGGTTCCAAGAATCACAACGCGGGAAAAGGTCTTGCTCGAGCCGATGGCCTTGTATGCGGCTGCGTATGTCGACTTGCTCCGCGCATAATCCATGTGAGGGGTCACGATCCCGAGAAGTTCACCGTCGAGCTCTGGGTCCTCCGCCGCCGCAATCCACTCGCCGATGGTCTTCTTGGCTTCTTCCGCCGTTGTGCCCGCCGCATCCGCCGCGGCGGTGCGGAATCCGCCATCGGTCGCGACGCGCGACATCGCTTCGCGTTCAAGCCGATCGCAGTTGGGTCCCCAAAGGAGTCCCGATTCATCAAGAGCCTTCACGAGTTGCAACAGAAAGTCGGCGGGAGCGCCTGTCAGTTCGCCAATCTCCTGAAGACTCTTCTCGCCCCGAAATGCGCCGAGGAGCGGGAGTAGTTCAGGCGGCACAACGGGGCACTGACCATCGCCGCGCAGATTGGCGGGATCGCGGAGTGCTACAAAGACCTTCTTCTGGTCATTTTCGACGCCGATAGGGTGAAACTGCCTGATATGCGGACGATCGAGATGGGGGGGGAGGTCCGTCATGGGGCAGGAGTGTACGGTCGACGCACCCGTTATCGACATTCGCAAGTTGCTGAATCGTGCAATCCAACCCGAGCGGTCAAAGATCCCGCGGCGAACAGCCGAAGCAGTTGGAACGGCTACCATTCCTCTTCCGATCTCGCCCGTTTCGTGGGCCTCACTTGTAACCGAACCGAACCACCATGACACAACCAACCACCTCCGTTTTCATCTTCAATCGAGCGACCGCACTCTGTGCTGGTCTTGTCGCGTGCTCCATCGCTTTCGCGGTCGCAGCGCAGGCGCCGCAGGAACAGCCAGAAGCGCCTCCTGCGTTGCCGGATGGAATGCCTGTTCCGAAGCCTGCCGCGTCATCAACGCCAGGTGTGTTGTCCCGCAACAATCAGCCAGGTGTCTCAGCAAAGGACTTGACCGCGAGCAAGCCAAGCCTTGCGCCGACACAGGACGCGATGGGGAAGACCCCGCCCGCCGGCGGAACGGACCTCGCAGTTCCATCTGGACCACCGCCAATCGTTTTCGATCCGCCAGTCTTGAACCTGGGCGAAATGCAGGCAGACATCCCGAAGACGGGCATGATCAAGATTCGAAACGTCACGGACAAGCCAGTCACGATTGCTCGAGCGATTCCTGGCTGCGGCTGCACGACGGCCAACGCGCCGAAGGATCCGATTGCTCCTGGCGAGTTCGCTGAGATGGAGATCACGCTGAAGCCTGGCCCGAAGCAGGGCGTCACCATGTCGAAGCGGGTGACCTTCCAGATTGATGGTGCTGCGCCCGTGATTCTCACTGTCGAAGGGCAGGTCGTTGCGTACATCACGGTGACGCCCGATGCGATCGAGGGTCCCGAGAAACCAGAGAGCGCGAAGGCTGATTCAGGGAAGATCGTGCTGGCTGCCGCCGACGGTCAAGCTTTCAAGATCACCGCCGTGAATCCACCCGTGGTGCAGTCGATCGGTGACGCAGCGTCGCAGGAGCACATCCTGCAGGTGGACTGGCAAAAGTGGCAGGATCAGGGTCGTCCGATCAAGTTGACGATCGCGACCGATCACCCCAAGGCCTCGTCGCTTGGCGTGATGGTCAAGCGCCCAATCACGGCAACGGACCGTCCGAACCCTGTGGAGCCCACACAGCGTGCGACCGCGCAGCCCGCGAGCGAACTCGTGGTGGCTGCTCAGCAGGGCAACACGGCGCGCGTCAAGGAGCTGCTGGCGGTGCCTGGTGTCAATGTCAATGAGACGGACCCTGGAACGGGACGCACAGCACTCCACTGGGCGGCTCGCGAGAATCGCACTGAGATCATTGAACTGCTCGTCGCAGCGAAGGCAGATCCCAACTCAATGGACCGAACAGGCAAGGGACCGTTGACGCTCGCTGCGGAGACGGGCAGCATTGATGCAGAGAAACTCCTGCTCGCAAAGGGGGCCAGCCTTACCAACCGAGACTCCATCGGTGGCACACCGCTGATTTGGGCGTGCGGTCTTGGAACGGGTGAGTCGGTGAAGGTTCTGCTCGACGGCGGTGCTGATGCGACGATCACCGATGTCAACGGGCTGACGCCGCTGATTTGGGCAGCTGGAATCGGCAAGCCAGAGTCTGTGGCGATTCTGCTCGAGCGAAATCCGAACCTTCCACTTGAAGTCAAGGACGGAGTGACCGGTGACACCGCACTGATGCGCGCCGTGCGCAGCGGAAAGCTGGAGAGCGTTCGCATGCTGATCAACCGAAAGGCGGATGTGAACACCGTGAACAAGCAGGGCTACTCCCCGGTGCAGCTTGCTGCGATGTCTGGAACTGCTGAGAAGGTCAAGTTGCTGATCGAGGCAAAGGCGGACTTGTCCGCGAAGGACGCGACTGGTCGGACTGCCTTGGATCTGGCGCAGCGCCGCACCGACGCAGCGGGTCGTGAGATTTACGAACTGCTGAAGGCGAGCGGTGCGACGAGTGCCGTTCCCGTTCCGCCGCAGGGTGGGTCGGCTGACTCTGGAAAGCCGGCGGGACAGTAAAGTCCCTCGGCATGACCACGCTTTCACGCTCCGATGCGCGGGGTTTCGCCGCGCCTGCTGTCTATGCGCAACTGATTGAACGCTGCCGTGATGCGCATCTGATCGAGGCGACTTCGGCGATCCTTGGTTGGGATCAGGAGACCATGATGCCTGCAGGTGGCGTGGTGCTTCGCGGCAAGCAGCAGGCGGCGCTCGCTCGCATCCACCATCAGATGTCGACGGCGCGCGAGATTGGAGACCTGCTCGCGGCGTGTGAAGCTGACCGCGCCTTCTTGGAAAGCGGATGCGCGGAAGCCGCGAATGTGCGGGAGATCCGCCGCGACTATGACAAGGCGACCAAGTTGCCTGAATCGCTCGTGAGCGAACTCGCGCAGGTTTCAAGTGAGGCGCAACACGAGTGGGCAAAGGCGCGCAAGGCCAGCGACTTCGCGCACTTTCTCCCGTGGTTACAGCGTCTGGTGCGATTGAACCGAGACAAGGCGGCATGTCTTGGGATCCCGGCAGGTGGAGAGGCGTGGGATGCTCTTGCAGACACCTTCGAGCCCGGTTGCACGGCGGCTTCAGTCATAGCGGTATTCACACCGCTGCGCACGCGACTTGTCAAACTGATCGCCGAACTGCGTGAGGCCAAGCGCGGCCCGTCGAATCTTTTCAACGAGACTGCGCTGCCCATCGCCTTGCAGACCTCGTTCGTTCGTATGGTGACTGAGGCGATCGGATTCGATTTCGAGCGTGGGCGACTCGATGCGAGCACCCATCCATTCTGTGGGGGCAGCCACTGCAACGATGTGCGTATGACCACGCGATACAGCGACACCTGTCTGAACGATGCGCTTGGATCCACGATGCACGAAGCAGGACACGGCATGTACGAGCAGGGACTCCCTGAAAGCGCGATCGGAACACCGCTTGGAACTGCCGTGTCCTTGGCGATTCACGAGAGCCAGAGCAGGCTGTGGGAGAATCAGGTCGGTCGGGGGCTGCCCTTTTGGAAGTGGTGTCGACCGCATCTCGTTTCGCACTTTGGATCGTCGCTCGAGAACTTCACGCTCGACCAGTTGTACGGCGCAGCGAACATCGTGGAGCCTGGTTTCATCCGCGTCGAGGCGGACGAAGCGACCTACAACCTGCATGTGATGATTCGCTTCGAGTTGGAACGCCTGCTGATTGGCGGTCAACTCGATCCAGCGGACCTCCCGACGCAGTGGAACCTTCGATACCGTGATTACCTCGGGCTCGAAGTACCCGATGATCGCCGCGGCTGTCTGCAGGATGTGCACTGGAGCATGGGTGCGTTCGGCTACTTCCCGACTTACACGCTCGGCACGCTCTATAGCGCGCAGCTGTTTTCCGCGGCTCGGCGCGATCTGCCTGGCTTGGAGGAGGGATTTGCTTCGGGCCACTTCGCGCCGCTTCTGACATGGCTGCGCACAAACATTCATGCGCATGGTCGGCGCTACTCGCCGGCAGGATTGTGCACGCGTGCGACGGGGAAGCCGCTCACGAGCGAGCCGTACTTGGAGTACCTCGAAGGCAAGTTGCGCCCGCTCTACGGTCTGTGAGCGCTCCCGCGCGCGTTCAGGATTTCTGTTGCCCCGGCGGTGTCCCCACAGCGCTTGGGTTTGTGAAGCGGGCCGTGGCGTCGGTGAGAGCCTTGCCGTGATCGCGTCCTGGAATGCGACCAAAGATGGAGATCAGAACAACGGCGACCGTCCACAGGGGCAGGGTTCCAACGCCAGGGATCGCTTCGGCAGCCAGAATCGGCAGGATGAGGAGAGGTCGCCCAAGTGCGAGCCACACAAGTGTCGCCGTCACGACATCGACGGCAAGCACGGCCGGAAAGGTGATGATCAGACTGCTCGTCAGGAATGAAAACACATCGGATGCGATGGCAATACCAAGCGCCAGCACGATGCGAAGCCAAGAAGGTCGCTGCCAGGACGGAAGCGGTGCATGGTCTGCTGAATGTGTGGATGCCTCGATCGCTGCCGAGGCGCCCGCTTCGGGTGTTGTGCCGGCGTTGTTCGTCTTCACCTCGTTTGGACCCATGCTGTGTACCCTTGCAAGACTCTACCCGATCCGCCATGCCATACGACCGATCCATCATCCGCAATGTCGCCATCATCGCACATGTCGACCACGGAAAGACAACGCTTGTCGATGCGCTGC
>Ga0172367_10006239_pt1 | contig 14088 bp, 22 predicted proteins | sample Lak10m_FD_114542 | JGI IMG/M metagenome (GOLD analysis project Ga0172367, IMG submission 114542) | Freshwater microbial communities from Kabuno Bay, South-Kivu, Congo - kab_022012_10m | ecosystem: Environmental > Aquatic > Freshwater > Lake | place: Democratic Republic of the Congo: South-Kivu... | reverse complement strand
TGGCGACGGCATCGAAGCTGGCAGCGGCATCGAAGCTGGCAGCGGCATCGAAGCTGGCGACGGCATCGAAGCTGGCTGGGGCATCAAAGCTGGCAGCGGCATCGAAGCTGGCGACGGCATCGAAGCTGGCTGGGGCATCGAAGCTGGCAGCGGCATCAAAGCTGGCTGGGGCATCGAAGCTGGCTGGGGCATCGAAGCTGGCGACGGCATCGAAGCTGGCTGGGGCATCAAAGCTGGCGACGGCATCGAAGCTGGCAGCGGCATCAAAGCTGGCGACGGGTTCGGGATTTTTGCCGGTCTTCGTATAAGAGGTCCTAAATGGGAAGCGTATGCGCAAGTATCCGCAAAGGTAAAACCTGACAACTTAATAAGCGGTTTTTGGGTATCAAAAGAGTAAACAAATAAGGAGATTTAAAAATGTCATTAGAACTAGCAATCCAAGAGAACACATTAGTCGTACGCGCGTTGATTGACGCATTAACAGGTGCAAACACTTTACCGGAAGTAAAAAGCGAAAAGCCGAAAACAGAAGTTAAAGAAGAGAAACCAAAAACCGAAGCCAAGGCAGAAGTAAAAGTAGAAACTCCGGTAGAAGAAAAAGCGCCAGTAGTAGCCTACGACCAGGTGAAGCAAGCCGTGGTAGAACTGGTAACGTCTAAAGGCCGCGATGCAGTTGTTGCTGTGTTGAGTAAGTTTAACGTGTCTACAGCAAAAGACTTGCCGGAAGCAGAATGGGCGCCGTGCCTTAAAGCTTTAACAGAAGCGCAAGAGGCCTAACATGACAACCCACGCAAAACTAAGCCCTTCCTCTGCTGTGCGCTGGATGTCGTGCCCTGGCAGTGTGATATTGAGCGAGGGCGTCGAAGAAGAAAAATCAGCTTATGCAGAGGAAGGCTCGCTGGCCCACACATTAGCAGAGCACACTTTGAAAGGCTTGCCGTTTTGGGAAGATCTGCCGGATGACATGCTAGAGAATGTGGAGATTTACACAAAGGCGATTGCAGATTATGCAAAAGGTCACAAGCTACTGGTTGAACAACGTCTGAGCATCGAGCACTTGACAGGTGAGCCAGGGGCTCAAGGTACAGCCGATGCGGTCATCATAGCGGACGACGAGTTACAGATCCACGATCTTAAATATGGACGCGGAGTTCGGGTAGAAGCTGAGCGTAACGAGCAGCTCATGATCTACGCTTTGGCAGCGCTGCGCGAGTTCGAAGCCCTCGGGCCTTTCTCCCGTGTTCGTTTAGTGATCCATCAAGTACGACTCAATAGTCTATCTGAGTGGGATTGCTCTGTAGATGAACTGGAAGTGTTTAGACGAGAAGTTAAAAAAGCTGCTGACACAATCAGTGATTGCTACGTTGACGTGCGAGACGGAGTACCAATAACACCGAACCTAACACCGAGCGAAGACGCTTGCAAATTCTGTAAAGCTAAAGCGACATGCCCTAGTCTACGTGATTTTGTACTCGATCAGGTTACAGAAGGGTTCCATGATCTAGACAAACCACTGGCCCCCCAGCTGCAAGATATAGCGCCGCCCTCAGACAACGCCTTGTTAGGTAACTTGCTCAGCGTTGCTGACTTAATCGAAGGCTGGCTAAAAGCGATACGCGCTAAAGCTGAGATCGAACTGCTGCACGGCAATGAAGTACCAGGCTATAAGTTAGTACAAGGTCGCAAGGGCGCGCGCTCATGGATAGATGTAAACGCCGTGGAGGATACCTTCAAATCCATGCGTTTGAAAGTTGACCAAATGTATGACTTGAAGCTGATTAGCCCGACCAGTGCCGAGAAGCTACTCAAGGATACGCCTAAACGCTGGTCGCGAGTAGCTAACCTAATTACTCAAGCTGAAGGTGCGCCAAGTGTTGCGCCTATCAGTGATAAACGCCCAGCGATCAAGGTCGAGAGCTTTAGCAATTTGGAAAATGCAGTAGAAAAAGAAGAGGTGTTAGCGTGATTAGTACGACGCTACCTTCTGAGGCCGTGGTAAAACTTACCGCTGCGGCTAAGACACCGAATACGGACGCTGACCCTCTCGCCAGACAAAAGGCCATCGAGAGAGTTACAGCGGAATTAAAACAGAAGTACCCCCAATTTTATAGAGAAGAGGAAATAGAACCATGAAACTTTTAAAACTTAGATTAGCGTTCCCTGTGTTGTTTGAGGCCAAAACCGTAGGCGGTGAAGGTAAGCCTGCTTTCTCAGCATCGTTATTGATTGATCCAGCCGACCCGCAAGTAGGGGACATCAACAAAGCAATTGAGGAAGTAGCTAAAACCAAGTGGGGCGCTAAGGCTCCCGATATGCTCAAACAAATGCGCGCAGGCGATAAAGTCGCTTTGCACAATGGGGATTTGAAAGCAACGTATGAAGGCTTCCCTGGCAATTTGTATATTAGCGCTCGCTCATACATCCGCCCTCAGGTGTTAGATCGTGACGGTAAAACTGCGCTCACAGAGTCCGACGGCAAAGTGTATGCAGGATGCTATGTGAATGCGATCGTGGACTTTTGGGCGCAGGACAACAAATACGGTAAACGAGTTAATGCCACGCTTCATAAAATCCAGTTCTCAGAAGACGGCGACGCTTTCGCAGGAGGCTCGATGTCGAATGAAGAGTTCGAAGACTTAGGGGAAGGCGCCCAGGAGGATAGCTTCGCCTAGTTTTGCCCGCTCTCGTAAGAGAGCTTTTCAGGAGTCAATAATGAAAAGAAAACCACGACCAATCAGTAGCCCTATGTTAGTAACCCGTACGCTAGTCAACACCAATATGGAATTGAAAGAGCGCGCAGCGGTTAATGCTTTCAGTATGGGGCATGCCCAAAAAGCGCACTTCGACATTCTCACGCAAATGATGAATATCCTATTAGTTGCCGGAGGCTCTGACAACTCAAGAGCGCATGTGACTCAATACATAGAAAGCACAATAAAACCAACGCTCGAGTCTATTAGAGATCGCTATTACAAAACGGGCAAGATGGGGGTCAATGCAGCTGAAATGCGCACGCTACGTGAGTTCGTAAACTATAACCTTAGTTTTTGGTTGCGTCAGACAACCAAGCTATTTAATGAATGCTGCCAAGAAGTTGAAGCTTTCGAGGCGGAGCTAATCAAAAGGAGAAAGACAGCATGAACAAAGTGCTAGAGGTGGGCGAGTTGCTCTTATGGATAGTATTCGGCGGGTTTATCGCATTCAGCATCTATGCTGTAGTGGTATTGCCATCAATGCTTAGGGCCATGACTAGAGTTATGGAGCCGCCTCCCTACCCACCTAGCGAAGTACCTGAAGCAAAGGACGAGACGCCATGCGCCAACTAATAGAGAAAGCTTTCGTAGTTTTTGCGCTTGTGTTCGTGATAGGCTCCTTGGGAGCAATCACATATAAAACGCTAGTAGATAAACCGACAACTTGTTACGTTAACTATCGCATATCTCCTGTAGAAGTTCACCAGTACACAGGTGTCTATAAGTGACTACTTTATTTTTAGACTTGGAGACATACAGCGCCACGCCTATAGCGAATGGCACTCACGTCTACGCAGCTGATGCGGAGATCATGCTCTTTGCTTACGCACTAGATGACAACCCCGTGCAAGTGTGGGATTGCACCGCGCAGCCGACTATGCCGAACGATCTTAGCGACGCCCTAGAAGACGAGAGCGTGACGCTATGCGCGCACAATACCCACTTCGACCGCACGGTGCTCTTTCACTCAGGCTACCACCTCGATATATCACGATGGGTAGATACCATGGTGCAGGCCATGGCGCATAGTTTACCTGGCAGTTTGGGATTGCTAAGTGAAATACTCAAGCTCAAAGCAGACGAAGCGAAAGACAAGCGCGGTAAGGAGTTAGTGCAACTATTCTGCAAGCCTCGCCCTAAGACCTTTGAGGTAGAGCGCGCGACCAGTGCCACCCATCCGAAAGAATGGCAGGAGTTCATCGACTACGCAGGGCGAGACATCGACGCGATGCGGGCAATAGGTAAGAAGTTACCAAACTGGAACTATAAAGCCTCAGAGCTTGCCTTGTGGCGCTTGGATCAAACAATCAATCAGCGCGGCTTTATGGTAGACCAAGACCTTGCACGCTCGGCGATCCATGCCGTAGAGATAGAGCAGGCTAAACTTGCAGAGCGTACTCAAGCGCTTACAGGCAATGCCGTACAGTCTGCCACGCAGCGTGACGCAGTATTGAAGTTTATCCTGGAAGAGCACGGCGTCACGCTGCCGGATATGAAAGCGTCTACCCTAGAGCGACGCATGCAAGACGAGAACCTTCCGCCCATGCTGCGCGAACTCATGGCGATTCGCCTGCAAGCCTCTACTACGAGCGTTAGCAAGTACAAAGCACTGATTAAAGGCGTGAGCAGTGACTCAAGGTTAAGAGGCACTTTACAGTTTAACGGCGCCCTGCGCACAGGGCGCTATGCTGGGCGGTTATTCCAGCCGCAGAACCTACCACGCCCGACACTAGGCAATGACGAGATCGAGCTAGGTGTAAGCGCACTTAAAGCAGGCTGCGCTGATCTGTGCGTCGAGGACGTTATGCAGCTTGCCAGTTCCGCAATCCGTGGGTGCATCATAGCGCCACCAAATAAGAAGCTGGTCATTGCAGACTTATCTAACATCGAAGGCCGTATTCTCGCCTGGCTGGTAAGTGAGACGTGGAAGCTTAAAGCTTTCGCAGATTACGACAAAGGCGAGGGCCACGATCTATACAACTTGACCTATGCTAAAAGCTTTCGCGTTGCGCCTGAGACAGTTACTAAAGCGCAGCGCCAGGTCGGGAAGGTTGAAGAGTTGGCCTTCGGGTATCAAGGGGGAGTCGGCGCGTGTATCACGTTCGCCTCAGCCTATAACCTGGATTTAGAAACTTTCGCAGCCTTGATAGAGGAAGCCCCTAAAAACTTGGTAGAAGAGTCCGAGGGCTTTCTCGAGTGGATGTACAAACAAAACCCTAGCAAGACTGAGAGCGCTGTGCGCTACGGTCTTACTACAGAAGCATTCATCGGTTGCGATGTACTCAAGCGCATGTGGCGCGAAGCGCACCCGCAAACAGCTATGTGGTGGAGCGAGTTAGAGGATGCAGCGCGTCAGGCGATTGCGGAACCGACCAAGGCCGTGCAATGCCGCAAGGTGAAAATGGTTAGAACAGGCGCATGGCTGCGTATCGTACTGCCCTCGGGCCGTACGCTCTGCTATCCAAGCCCGCAAGTATCAGAGGGCGGGCAGATCAGTTACATGGGTATAGACCAATACTCAAGGAAGTGGTCACGCTTGACTACATACGGGGGCAAGTTAGCCGAGAACATTACCCAGGCGGTTGCGCGTGACGTGTTGCTATATAACATGCCGGACGTAGAGGCCGCAGGATATGAGGTGGTTTTGACGGTGCATGACGAGATTATCTCAGAGGCGCCGGACAGCGCAGAGTACAGCGCGCAAGGCTTGTCCGCTTTGATGTCCGCGAATAAGCCATGGGCTAAGGGTCTACCACTAGCTGCTGCGGGTTTTGAAACTTACAGATACCGCAAGGAGTAACAGAGTGCGTGAATCAAAAATAGAAAAGTACCTAGTGCAAAAAGTAGTAGAAGCAGGCGGAGTGACTCGCAAGCTTAAATGGATCGGACGCAACGATGCCCCGGACAGGTTCATCGTCATGCAAGGCGTTACGGTCTTGGCAGAAGTGAAAGCACCGGGCTTGTTGCCCAGAGCTTCGCAAAAGTCAGAGATCAAGAAGCTGCGCAATGCGGGTGCGAACGTGGTGGTGATTGACTGCTACAAAGCGGTTGATGATCTAGTGGAGAGCTTGGTGCTATGACAAAAAGCCTTAACAAGATCGCTAAGAAAGTTAAGTGGACGCCTGAAATGGATGCCGTAATGACATCGCGATACCCGGATGTTAAGGCCGCCGTAGTAGCTGAGCAACTAGGCGTAAGTCTAAGCGCGGTATATGGGCGAGCCTCGGCGCTTAAGTTAGAAAAATCCGAAGCTTTCAAAGCAAGCCCTGACGCATGTAGACTACGCCGCGGCAATGAAGTCGGAAAAGCATTTAGATTTAAGAAAGGCCAAGTGCCCCCAAACAAAGGCGTTAAAGGTATCTCATACCCAGGCATGGAAGCTACGCAATTCAGACCAGGGCAAAGACCAGTGAACTATAAGCCGGTAGGCAGTACCCGTGTCTGTTCTAAGGACGGCTATGTACTAATCAAAATGGCTGAAGGTATGTTTCAGTATAAGCATTTACACCGGGTAGTTTGGGAACGCATGAACGGCCCGATACCTAAAGGCTTCCTAGTTTCATTCATTGATCGTAACCCGTTGAATTGGAAAATCACTAACTTAATGTTGATTACTAAAAATCAAAATGTTTTACGCAATAGCGTTCATAGCTACGGCCCTGAGATAGCAAAGGTATACCAACTAAAGGCCGCGATCAATCGCCAAATCAATAAACAGAAAAGAGCAAGCCATGAATGATATAGAAGCATTACGAAGCCATTTATTTAATACCCTTACTGCACTGCAAGATAAAGAAAACCCTATGGACATCGAGCGCGCTAAGGCTGTGTGCCAGGTAGGCGATGTGATTATAAACAGTGCTAAAGCCGAGATAGATTTTGCCAGGGTAAACGGCAGCATCGACACTCAGTTCTTTCATAAGCCTTCTATCGTTCCGCAATTAGCAAAGCATGAGGAAGAGGTAAAAGACACAGTACACCGTTCCCTCACTAAGCACGGCGAGGTCACTGTGCAAGGTAACGTCACCACACACACGATGAAATAATGGCTAAAGCTTTCACACCACGCACGTATCAGTCCGAGATCATCGCCCAGCACCTAACTCAGGAGCGCTGCGCTACCTGGGCTGGTATGGGTTTAGGCAAAACGGTTGCCACGCTTACCAGCATAGACGCCATGCAGCTTGTCGACAGCGCCGCGACCCCTGCGCTAGTGCTCGCGCCTTTGCGCGTAGCACAGAGCACATGGCCCGACGAGGCTAAGAAGTGGGCGCACCTCTCAGGTATCGAGGTGCAACCGATTGTCGGCTCAACCGAAGAACGCAAGCGCGCGCTCAGGAATAAGAACGCCGCAGTCTTCTCTATCAATTACGAAAACATCCCGTGGCTCGTTGATACGTTAGGCGACGACTGGATGTTCAACACCGTAGTCGCGGACGAGTCCACAAAGCTAAAAGGCTTTCGCACCCGGCAAGGCGGAGTACGTGCGCAGGCGTTAGCCAAGGTTGCACACGCTAAAGTTAAAAACTGGATCAATCTCACAGGTACACCAAGCCCTAACGGACTGGTTGACTTGTGGGGGCAGACTTGGTTCTTAGATAAAGGTATTCGCCTGGGGCGCAGCTTTACCGCGTTTGAACAAAGGTGGTTCCAATCCATTGCGCGAGGGGACTACACAGAAAAGCGCCCGATGCCTTTCGCCCAGGAGCAGATACAAGACAAGCTCAGGGATATATGCCTGACGCTAGACGCTAAAGACTATTTCGATTTGAAAGAACCGATAGTGTCAGAGGTCTATATAGATCTGCCAGGAAAAGCGCGCACGATCTATAAAGAACTTGAAAAAGAAATGTTCGTGCAGATCGAGGCCGTCGGGGTGGATGCCGTAAGTGCAGCTGCGCTAAGTAGTAAGTGCCACCAGTTAGCGAACGGTGCGATCTATCCTGAGACAGGCAGCACCAGCTATATAGAAGTTCACGACCAAAAACTACAAGCGCTTGACTCCATCATCAATGAGGCGGGCGGCGCACCTATCCTAGTGAGCTATACATTCAAGTCAGATATTGCAAGATTGCAGCGCGCTTATCCTAAAGGCCGCGTATTGGACGACAACCCACAGACAATCCGCGACTGGAACGCGGGCAAGATCCCGTTACTTTTCGCGCACCCAGCAAGCGCAGGTCACGGTCTTAACTTGCAGGACGGGGGCAACATAATTGTATTTTTCTCGGTTGACTGGAACTTAGAGCAGCATCTACAGATCATCGAGCGCATAGGGCCAACGCGCCAAATGCAGGCAGGCTACGATCGCGCTGTGTTTCTATACCTGATACTGGCACGAGACACTGTGGATGAAACTATTTTGCAACGGCTTGAAGGTAAAGGCTCGGTGCAAGATTTATTACTCAACGCTATGAAAAAGAGAAAGGTTTAAAATGTCAGAATTTAAAGACCCGTTAGCGACACAGGTCGGCGGCGGGCACTATAAAGATTTAAAGATACAGCCAGTACAATACATCCACGCGAACAATATCCCTTTTATCGAAGGGTCTTGTATCAAGTACCTGACAAGGTGGCGCGATAAGGGCGGAATACAAGACCTCGAGAAGGTTAAACACTTCATTGATCTGCTGATCCAGTTAGAACGCGCTAGCTAAATGATACTCTCAGACGACGACCTAGAAGCCTTAACCCATCGCAAGCAGCGCGCAGCGCAAGCGCGTGTACTGGCTGCTATGGGCGTGGACTTCAAGCGCAGACCTGACGGATCTATACTTGTCAGCGAACTTGTCGTCGCGCAGTTTTTAGGTGTACCATCTACGCCTAAAGTAAAATCTAAAGAACCCAAGTGGGAAGCTTTAACCGATGCCTAGAGCACGTAATAAAGAGAACGAGGGCTTACCTAAACGGTGGCAGGCAAAGCACGGGGCTTACTACTATCAAGTGCCGCCCGGACTCGAGGCGCTATGGGAAGGCAAGAAGCTCTATCGCTTAGGCGGAAGTCTTGCGGAAGCGTACAAGGTTTGGGCTTCGCGTCTGGCTGACACTGCCACGGTAAAGACGATCAACGATCTACTAGACCGATATAGCCTTGAGGTTGTGCCAACTAAAGCAAAAACATCACAGTCTACAAATTCAATTTTTATTAAAAAACTAAAACAAGTATTTGGTGAAATGTCGATAACCGACATCAAGCCGCGCCATGTTTATAGCTATGTCGACAAGCGCACCGCAAAAGTGAGCGCGCTGCGGGAAGTGGAGATACTCCGCCACGCCTATACTAAAGCCGTGGAGTGGGGGTTACTGGACGCGCACCCGTTCAAAGGCGAAGTACGCCTAGAGCACTCAGCTCCGCGCGATAGATTTGTCGAGGACTGGGAAGTCACAGAGGCCCTTAGCTTAGACTCAAAACGCAAAGCCGGAAGTATCAACATGGTGCGCGCTTACATCAAGCTAAAACTACTGACCGGATTACGCCGCGGCGATCTGCTGCGCTTACGCATGGCAGACATTAAAGCCGACGGTATCCACGTACAACCGAACAAGACTAAACACTCCACGGGTAAAAAAGCGATCTATGCCTTTACCAATGAGCAAGGCGCTGATAACGGAAGGCAAGGCGCGATAGCTGAAGCTTTAGCCGCGCGCCCTTGTATATCGCCTTACCTATTTTGTAAGCGAGACGGCAAAGGGTACATCGACCCCGAGACAGAAGAGTGCCACGGATGGGATAGTTTATGGGGGCGATTTATGGATCGCGTACTTAAAGAAACCAAAGTAAAAGAGCGCTTTACCGAGCATGATCTTAGGGCAAAAGCAGGGAGCGACGCTCCAAGTTTAGAGCGAGCACAGCAACTTTTAACCCACGCAAGCAGCACAACGACTAAGAAAATATACCGCAGAAAACCGGAGATTATTCGATAATGAATAGGACAAATGCGTTCGAATAGGACAAAGAAAAAGGCTCACATCGCTGTGAGCCTTATAAATGGTGCGCCCGAAGAGATTCGAACTCCTGACCCCTTGGTTCGTAGCCAACCCAGTGAACACCTAGAAAACGCAAGTAAAACATAGCATTACGTTTAGTTTACTGTCCTATAAAAGCCGTAATATTTTTAAATTAAGCCTACATTATACGCGGTTCTGGTCGTTTGAATAGGACAGTTATTTACTCATACCTCGCTGCGCAAACCACCAACCAACTGCGCTAGTTGCTAAGAATATCTGAGCATCAAGCAACCTGTAAAATGTTGCTTTTAAAAATTCAGAGTTTCCGGTCATTGCATCAGGTACTTTAATCCACAACCATGCAGTCATTACCATAATGGATAGGCTGAACATCAATGTTAAGAATGGGCGAATAAATCCTCTAGCTGCATCTACTGCGATCATCCACGGCGAAGTCTTAGCATCTGAGTATGTGGCCTTATCGTTCTCATAAGATGAACTAAGCGCAGCGTAACTCGCTACATCAACCTCTTTTTGTGCATTCACATCAGCCAGTGCAACCGCGTTCTTAGCTTCCAGCTCTATCAACATGGCTTGCTTATCTGCCATAGCTAACTCATGCTTATTCTGCTCAGTCAGTAAAGCGAGACTAGCCTCTGCTTTCTTTCGCTCCTGGTAAGCCTCAAGGCCGTGTTTAAACAATGCGCCAACTACGCCAAGCACGCCACCTGTTGCCCCGCCTAAAAGTAAATCAAACATTTTTAACCTCCAATTTTATTGTTTCTTTATTGCCTAGTCTTTCAAAATCTGCAACAGCTCTACGGCTATCAAAGATTGCGCGTTGCCCATTCATTCTGCCTACTTTGTAACCTAATAATGGGCAGCCTAATGAATGGGTAATATACTTAGGCACTCGCCCTGCAAAGTTGCCTCCATGTATTCTTATTCCTGCACGTTTAGGCACCCCTAGAATCTCATAGGTGAACTTCTTTAGTCGTGGGGATTTAGTCCACTTCACCGTATAAACGCCTTCAGGTATGCAAGATACTCCGCTTGCGTTATCTAGCCACGGCAACTCAAGCGTAAAGAATGATTTACCTAGTAAGGTTAGCTTACCTATTGTGCCTTCATCGTTCGTGCTGATACGCTGCATGAGCGTGGCCTCAATCATTTAACAATTGCACCAATCTTGGCTGATATACCTAACATCACTAAGCCAATAACGATGATAATTAAACCCCATGCCCCTTTTTTAGCAATGTCCAGCTTTAAGTCTTTCCAAAAGGCTTCTTCTGCTACTGCGGCTTTAATCTTTGCTTGATGATAGTTACAGTGCCCTATTAGATCACCATCAGGGAATGCCAACTTAATTGAAGCAACGCATACCTTTATTTCAGATAATTGCGTTTCAATATGGCTTAGTTGCCTGCGCTCATCACCCTGCCATTCTTTATGCTGAGAATCCATTATTGCCCCTTTTTATTTTTGTTTTCTTAACCCTAAAAACCTGCCAGCAAGCATCAGTCTATCAAAGCCTTTGTGAGCCTTAAAACCGATATTGACTGAGTTGTAATAGCCAAGCCATAGTGGAATATCTGCCTTGTACTGCCATGCCAGCTTGCTGTCTTTAGGTAGGCCAAAGAACTTGCGATTGAATGTGTACATCGAATTTCGGTTAAGCCACATAATGCGGCAGTACCAGCGGTAAATTACATGGGTGTCGTAGTAACGCTGCGACCTTGTACTGGCTTCATCATACCAGCCATACCAGTATTCATCTGTGCAATTATCATCAGTGTCGAACCAGGTAAGCCACCATACCAAGCGATCACGCTCAAGCAATACGCGCTGCTTGCCTAAACGTTTTACCGTATCTAATACCGGCTCACGCTTAATGAATAAGCAAACGATAGGCGATAGAAGCCTGCCTAAAACGCCTATCGAAAAAGAGAGCGGTAGAAGTGCTATCCAGTATAAATATTTCATAGCGCCCTCAATTCGTCACGCAATACTTGAGCCTGCGCCTCAAGTTCTGCCAGGCGTGCAGAATCACCCTCTCTTGATGGTCGAATAGATCTAAGATCTATTGAAGCAAGCTCTGCTTTGATTTCACTTATTCTTGGGTTTTGCAAAGCTTCATATACTGGAATTTCAGGCGGCGCTACATCCGCAAAGTCTGCAAGCGTAAAGCCATATTTTTCAATAGTTGAGGTATCAACTTCCCTTAGCCATTGCTTTGCAGCATCATCTTTCTCAAGGCGATAAATAGAACCCTTTAGCATATTGATAAATGCTTCATGCTCAGGCGTTCCTGCAATAGCATCCAAGTCTGATCGTGTATTAATTAAGCGCATATCGGCTCTCCAAATAATTAATTAATTAAGTTGCGTGAATCAGCCCAGCTTGCATGGCCTTTCCATGAAGCTAGAAAACGAGACAATCTGTCTTTTTCTCCATGCGCTGAGTAGTTCGCAATCTTGCGTTTAGCGCGAGTTACAGAGGATTTTCTAAGAAGCTTGTGTGTAGGCCAGATTCGATAGCCAAGAAAGTTAATTCCGTGGTTCACAGTGGATACTTGCCATTTGCTGATACGCAGCTTTAGCTTACTTTCTGAAAACTCAGCTAGCGCATCCTTTGTTTCTTTCAGTAGGCCTGCATCGCTGGATAGCACAACAATGTCATCCATATATCTTGCCCAGGCGCGATGACCTAGATTAAAGTGCAAAAACCTATCCGCAGCATTACCGTACAGGTTTGCAAAAATCTGGCTGGTTAAGCTGCCAATTGGTAGGCCAACGCCGGTATTTGGAACCATGGTGCGGATTAAATCCATTGTTTTAGCGCATGAGATTTTGTTCTCTATCATTCCGTGTAAAACACCAAGGTCGATAGATGGGAAGAATTTAGAATAGTCAGTCTTTAAAAAGTGAGTAGCCTCTGTTTTGCGCAGTTGGCTTTGCACATATCTCACTCCGGCATGTGTTCCTAGTCCTGTTCTGCAAGCAAAGGTATTAGGCATAAGCGCAGCATCAAATATTCTGCCAACTACATTCACTAGCGCATGCTGTACCAAGCGGTCTTTAAAATCCAAAGCAGATATAAGCCTTGCTTTAGGCTCACATACAGTAAATTGTCGATACTCGCCTTGCTTCCAATCCCCTGCAAGAATAGCCTCACGAATATGCAGCAAGTTCACTTCGTCATATTCTCTAAATTCAAGATAGCCGAATGACTGTGTTTTATTGAGCGCTGTCTTTCTGTAGGCTTCACGCAAGTTATCCATGCTTGCTATGCGCTCAATTAAATTGTTATGGCGTTTACCCATAAATAGCCAGCCGCGCCTTTCTCCCATGGGTAGGGATACTCAGCGGTATGCTGAACCTCTTAGTGTATTCGCCGAAGCAGGACAACATGGCTGACCACATTATTTTTACAGGTCTGCTTGCCGTCCCGTAGATACGGCAAAGCGCAGTGTCAACCTTTTTTATCACATCGTCACAGACGCCGCGCGCACCGATGTTAGCGTTCGAGTTCGTCGCGGAGTTGTTCCAGTTCGAGCAACGAGAACCGGAGTTCGTAGCTTCATTCCAGTTGCCCCCGAGAAGCACGGCATTGTTACCCATGATGCCCTTTCCGCTTTACTCGTTTAATCCAACCACCTAACATGGCACCCACCTCCGCAAGCAAAGTTAAAGCTACTTGGTACTGGTGAATGGTCATACCCCGGAGTTTGTTTCCTGAGATAAAGCGAAACCAAAACCGCAGATTGGCAAGCCCTGCATCTGCGGCATAAACTTTTGAGATTTGATTAGACTTACCCGCTTGGTCAAAAAGCTCTACCTGCCCTAGCAATGCACGAATAAACATATCGCGTACAACGCCATGTTTACGCGCCATGTTCTGAGCAATAGGGTAGCAATAGTTAATGACAGTCTCATATTTTTGTATGATAGCCATTTGCTCGTAGCACACTTCTTGATCAACAACTAAGTCCATATCTCACTTTCTATTAGATTAGTGGCGGGGCTTTCGCCCCGCCTATACAAGGGTCAGGTGGTCACAGACGCCGCGCGCACCGACGCCAGGGTACGACGCCGTCGCGGCGTTGCCCCAGCTCGCGCAACGAGAACCGGAGCGCGCAGCTTCAGTCCAGGTGCCCCCGAAAAGCACGGCATTTCCCATCTGATAAGTTGAGCCTCTACTTTGCGTATTGGCAGCAAATGCCGCTGCTGCTGCACCGCCACCAAACTCATCACCCCAAATCCATATGCAGCCAGAAGCTTGAATGATGCCAAATTTAGAAGTGAACAGATTCCATGCGCTTGTTGCACCAGTGCCACTTACGCCAGTAGTCGGAACATCAGTACCACCGCTTGATGTTGCTTCG
>Ga0172367_10006237_pt1 | contig 14088 bp, 11 predicted proteins | sample Lak10m_FD_114542 | JGI IMG/M metagenome (GOLD analysis project Ga0172367, IMG submission 114542) | Freshwater microbial communities from Kabuno Bay, South-Kivu, Congo - kab_022012_10m | ecosystem: Environmental > Aquatic > Freshwater > Lake | place: Democratic Republic of the Congo: South-Kivu... | reverse complement strand
GATTTGAGGTTTTTTTCTCAAATCAACGAAATTTCAAATCAAAAAATCAATGAACGCGTCCAAGACCCTTTAATGGCGGGCGATTCAGCGGTTTATTATAGTCTTTAACCGGACACTAGTGATTGTAAATAGTTATTAACCCATAATATTTAACCAGATGAAGAAGCATAATTTTTATGCGGGTCCCTCAATTTTACCGCAGTACACCATTAAAAACACAGCCGAAGCGTTAATTGATTTTGCCGGAACGGGTCTTTCACTGATGGAAGTTTCCCACCGGAGCAAAGAATTTGTGGCTGTATGTGCCGAAGCACAGCAACTTTTCAAGGAATTGCTCGATATTCCGGCAGGTTATCATGTGTTGTTCCTGGGCGGTGGTGCCAGTTCTCAATTTATGATGGTTCCTTATAATATGCTGGAGAAAAAGGCAGCCTACCTGAATACCGGAACTTGGGCCGATAAAGCGCTGAAGGAAGCCAAATTTTTCGGCGAAGTTGTTGAGGTTGCTTCTTCAAAAGCAAGTACTTATAATCACATTCCGAAAGGATATTCTGTTCCTGAAGATGCCGATTATTTCCATATCACTTCAAATAATACTATTTACGGAACGCAAATTCACGAGGACCTCGATTGCAAAGTTCCGTTAGTGGCCGATATGTCGTCAGATATTTTCAGCCGTCCGCTCGACGTTTCGAAATATGCTATTATTTATGGTGGAGCCCAGAAAAACCTTGCTCCTGCCGGTGTAACATTCGTTATTGTGAAGGAAGATGCCCTTGGTAAAGTTACCCGCAAAATCCCGACAATGCTGAACTACAAAACGCACATCGAAAACGAGTCGATGTTCAACACACCTCCGGTAGTTCCGATTTTTGCTGCCCTTCAAACCCTGAAATGGCTGAAAGAAATGGGTGGAGTAAAAGTGATGGAAAAAGTGAATATCGAAAAAGCCGCTATTCTGTACGATGAAATTGACCGCAATAAACTGTTCAAAGCCAATATTCCTGATGTAAACGACCGTTCGCTAATGAATATTTGCTTCGTGATGAACGACGAGTACAAAGAATGGGAACCTGAATTTCTGGCTTATGCCAAATCGTTGGGAATGCTTGGTTTGGAAGGTCACCGTTCGGTTGGCGGGTACCGCGCTTCAACCTATAATGCACTTCCGAAAGAAAGTGTAATTGCCTTGGTTGACGCGATGAAAGCGTTTGAAAAAATGAAACTACAATAAACTAAAAAGTCAACAGGAAAAGCAGAATGGGGGTTCTGCTTTTCTTTTTTATGGGGTAAAAAAACTATTACTTATGAAGAGGGTACTTATTGCTACTGAAAAACCGTTTGCTCCGGTGGCGGTCAACCAAATTACCGGAATATTGGCCAATGCTGGCTACGAAGTGCGGATGCTGGAAAAATACAGTTCGAAAGCCGATTTACTCGATGCCGTAAAAGATGTTCATGCGGTGATTGTTCGGAGCGACATTATTGATCGGCAGGTTGTTGAGGCTGCTCCTGAACTGAAAGTGGTTGTTCGTGCTGGTTCAGGATTCGATAATCTCGACCTTGAAGCATGCACCGAAAGAGGTATTTGTGCTATGAACACGCCCGGCCAAAATTCGAATGCTGTAGCCGAACTGGCCATCGGGATGATGATTTTTATGGCCCGCGGACAGTTTAAAGGTATAGCGGGATCGGAATTGAAAGGGAAAACAGTTGGTGTGTACGGCTGCGGAAACATTGGTCGTCGTGTGGCGCGCATCGCGCAGGGATTGGGAATGCACGTTGTGGCTCTCGACCCGTGTATTACCAAAGTTAGCATGGAACCGTATGATGTAAAAGTGGTGCAAACCGTTCCCGAGTTGTTTGCAACCAGCGATTATTTGTCGCTGCACATCCCGGCGAACGACAAAACGAAGAAGTCGGTCAATTTTGAACTGATGAATAAAATGCCGAAAGGCGCCACTCTGATTAACACTGCCCGCAAGGAAGTGATCGACGAAGATGGACTCAAAAAAATGCTGGAAGAACGGACTGATTTTAAATACATCAGCGATATTTTGCCTTCGTGTCACGATGATTTAGTTGGCAAATTTGATCAACGCTATTTTTCGACACCCAAAAAACAAGGCGCCGAAACTGCCGAAGCCAATGTGAATGCGGGTGTTGCAGCAGCCGAGCAGATTGTGGCATTCTTTGAAAATAACGATCAAACATACCGTGTGAACCGGTAGAATTGGTTTTCGATGAGGAATAATTTTCAGGAAGAACAGAAATTTTTAAGTGTTGATTTTTCGAACCGTAAAATTTCTGATACCGAATACGATAACTGTATTTTCCAGAATTGCGACTTCAGCAATTCCGACTTTTCCGACAATGATTTTGTGGACTGCCGGTTTGAAAATTGTAACTTTGCCCTGACCAAATTGGCCGGTTCGGGGCTCAAAAACGTTCATTTTGCTGATTGTAAACTGGTTGGGATTAGCTTCGATGTTTGTTCCGATTTTTTGTTCGCCGTCGGTTTTAAAAACTGTGCACTCGATTATTCTTCGTTTTATTCGAAAAAAATGAAGAAGACCAGGTTTGAGAACTGTTCGGTTCGGGAGGTCGATTTTACTTCGGCCGATATGAGCGAAGCTGTTTTTGATCGCTGTGATTTATCTCTGGCTGTTTTCAGCCAGACCAACCTGGAAAAGACAGATTTTACTACTGCGTTCAATTATCAAATAGATCCGGAGCAAAACCGAATCAATAAAGCCCGGTTTTCACAGGAAGGTATCGCCGGACTGTTGGTCAAATACAATATTGTGATTGAATAGTTTAGTTTCAGAAAAAGGAAAAGTTATGTCGTTAAAATTTAAAATCGTATTCTACAACCTGATGTTGTTTCTGATCTTGTTTGATGTCATTTATTTGATTGTTTGGGTGTTGTCGATTGAGATGAACCCGGCAAAAGCACTGATTGTGGCCGGAATTACTGCCCTTTTGATGCCCTGGGCCCGCCCCACGCATCAGGAGGAAGGTCGAAAAGTAGCTGTACGAAGCCTTGCATTCGACCTTTACCGGAAATACAAAAAGCAAAAAGAGAATTAATCCATTTCGAAAAAAATAAAATTATGGCTGTTGTAAAACCATTCAAAGGACTTCGTCCGCCACAGGCAATTTCAGCTAATCTGGCCTGTTTGCCTTACGATGTAATGAATAGCACTGAAGCTGCTCAAATGGCTGAAGGCAAAGCCTGCTCGCTGCTTCACATCACCCGCGCCGAAATCGACTGTCCGGCGGGGACCGATATTCATTCAGAAACGGTTTACCTGAAATCGGTCGAAAATTTCGAAAATTTCCAGAAAGAAGGCTGGCTGGTTCAGGACGAAGACGCTAAATTTTATATTTATGCGCAAACCATGAATGGTCGCACTCAATATGGAATTGTTGGCGCTGCTTCGTGCGAAGATTACAACCAGGGCATCATCAAAAAACATGAGCTGACACGCCCGGATAAAGAAGAAGACCGCATGATTCTGACCCGCTACCTGAATGCCAATATCGAACCGGTTTTCTTTTCGTATTGCGCCGTTCCTGAAATTGATGCGATTGTTGAATCAATTATAAAAGGACAGAAAGCCGATTACGATTTTGTGGCCGAAGATGGTTTTGGACATCATTTCTGGACCATTAACGATGCCGCAACGAACCGTAAAATTGAAGAGCTGTTTGCTACCCAAGTTCCGGCAACCTATGTGGCCGACGGACATCACCGCACTGCTGCTGCTGCCCGAATCGGTCTCGAAAAGAAGGGTCAAAACCCGAATCATACCGGCGACGAAGAATACAACTTCTTCATGGCTGTTCATTTTCCGGATAACCAGCTGCAGATTATCGACTACAACCGTGTAGTGAAAGACCTGAATGGCCTTTCGGAAGCTGAATTGCTCGATAAATTGGCCATGAATTTTGATGTTGAACTGGCCGGAACTGAAATTTATAAACCTGCCAAACTGCACGAATTCAGCATGTATCTCTCCGGAAACTGGTATAAACTGAATGCCAAAGCCGGAACTTACAACGATAACGACCCGATTGGCGTGTTGGATGTGACCATTCTTTCGAACCTGATTTTGGATCAGATTTTGGGAATTGCCGATCTGCGCACTTCCACCCGCATCGACTTTGTGGGCGGTATCCGCGGTTTGGGAGAACTCAAAAAACGTGTTGATTCAGGCGAAATGAAAGCAGCTTTTGCGCTTTACCCGGTTTCGATGCAGCAGCTCATTAACATTGCCGATTCAGGAAATATTATGCCGCCAAAAACCACCTGGTTCGAACCAAAACTTCGCTCGGGACTGGTGATTCACAAATTAGACTGATTTTGAACATTTATCAACTCAAACCTAACTTCCATGCTTAAAACTAAACCTGTAAAACAATTGATGCTTATTCTTTTACTGGGCCTTTCCATCATTAGTTATGGTCAGGTTGGGTATCAAAATCCGATTATCCCGGGTTTTCATCCCGATCCGAGTGTGTGCCGTGTAGGCGATGATTTTTACATTGTGAACAGTTCGTTTGAGTATTTTCCAGGAGTGCCGATTTTTCGTAGCAAAGATCTTGTTAACTGGGAGCAAATTGGTTATTGTCTTACCCGCGATTCACAACTCCCGTTGAAGAAATGTGGCGCTTCGGCCGGAATTTATGCCACTACCATTCGTTACAACGAAGGTGTTTTTTACATGATTACCACCAATGTCAGCGGTGGAGGTAACTTTATAGTTACTGCTACTGACCCTGCAGGCGAATGGTCGGAACCTGTTTGGTTGGAAACAACCGGTATTGATCCTGACCTGTTTTTCGAAAATGGAAAGGCCTATGTTTGTAATACCGACGGCAAAATGGGCATCCAAATGAGCCAGATTGACCTCAAAACCGGGAAACGCATTGGTGAAAAGCGCCACATCTGGCGTGGTACCGGGGGGCGTTATCCCGAGGGGCCCCACATCTATAAAAAGGATGGATTGTATTACCTGCTTATTTCTGAAGGCGGAACCGAATACGGTCACAAAATAACGATTGCTCGCAGCAAAGAGCTGATGGGGCCCTATATGAGCAATCCGGCTAATCCAATTTTAACCCATGCCGATGAGGAAAAACAGGAAGCCCCGATTCAGGGGACAGGCCATGCCGACCTGGTTCAGGCAGCCGACGGAAGCTGGTGGATGGTTTGCCTTGCTTTCCGGCCTGCGAAAGGGCGTTTTCACATCATGGGCCGCGAAACCTATCTGGCGCCTGTCGTTTGGACCGAAAATAGCTGGCCGGTAGTGAATGGCAACGGAACAATTGACCTTGAAATGAAGGTGAAAACTTTGCCCCTGTTTCCTGTAAAAAAAGAGTTTAAGCGCGTGGAATTTGATGAGCCAAAACTTGGTTTCGACTGGAATTACCTTCGTAACCCGGTTCGCGAGAACTATTCGTTCACTGAAAGGTATGGCTTTTTAACACTAAAGGCTACTGAAGTTGGTTTAGATTGGGCTGATACGCCCACTTTTCTGGGCCGTCGCCAGGAACATTTCAGTTTCGAAGCTGCTACCGAAATGGAATTCAACCCTTCCAGCGAAAATGAAGAAGCGGGGTTGGCCGTGTTGATGAACAATGGGCTTCACTACAAATTTTCAGTTAAAAATATAGGCGGCAAGAAAGTTCTGGGCATTTATAACCGCCTTGGCAGTTTCTATTTCACACAGGGGAAGCCGGTTGCTTTAAAATCGGGAAGTGTAAAATTGAAGGTCGTTGGGTCGCGCGATTACTATACTTTCCTTTATGCTCAAGGAGACAACGAATTTAAAGAGTTGGGCAAATGCGATACTTATTTTCTTTCTTCGGAAGTGGCAGGTGGGTTTACCGGCGTTTATACCGGACTTTTTGCAACCGGAAATGGCCACAAAACCAACGCTAAAGCTTATTTTAACTGGTTTGATTATCTACCAATGACTGATTGATTTCCGTATAACTTTTCATTCGGTTGGTTGTTTTAATTCCTTACACAATTGCGTAAATGAAACGAACATCTAGCCTTAGGCTAGACAAAAGGTCATGTAAATCTTGTGGAGAAAGCTATTTTTTTATGGCATGGAGTTCCAAGGGTACGCATTTAGAATTAAACAAATTAAAAACATTATTTACGTGTGAAAAATAAGCAAATATTAGTCATGGGCGCTGTTTTTATGGCATTGACCGTTTTGCTCGGTGCCTTTGGCGCTCATGCGCTCAAAAAAGTGTTGTCGTCCGACATGCTGGCCATCTATCAAACGGCCGTTCAGTATCAGTTTTATCATTCTTTGGGCTTGTTGGTTGTTGGAACCATCGGGTTGCACTATCCTCCGAAATGGATTCGCTGGTCAGGCATTTTCCTGATGGCCGGAATAGTTCTGTTCTCCGGAAGTTTATATGTACTTGCCTTCTCAGGCATTAAAGCATTTGGCGCTATTACTCCAATCGGCGGTGTTTCGTTTGTAATTGGATGGGTTATGCTGGTGGTCGGGATAATCCAAAGGAAACAGTAATCATTAAGCGACTGCTTCGAAGCTTATCGTAATAGTGAAGAGTCTGTCATTCTTAAAGTATCCGATCTTTCTGAAAAGAACGGATACTTTAGAATTCACAATTTATTCCTTGATGTGCTTCATCAACAACGATTTCAGTTGTTCGTTTTCAAGATGGCCCAATTCAGGGTTGATCACCTTTCCGTCTTTGCCCACCAACACATAGTGCGGAATTCCGGAGATTTTAAACATGCCGCTCAGGATATTCCATTCATCGGTGGTTACCCGATAATGTTCACCTTTGATGGTTGGAATCATATTGTCGTAGGTGGTTTTCGGCGATGAAGGATTGGTGATGTACACAAAGGCTACCTTTTCGTTGGCCATTTCATCTTTTAGCGGTTTAATGCGTTCAATCCCCGACCGGCAGGGAGCGCACCAGGTCGCCCAAAAATCGACATACACTACTTTGCCTTTGTATTTGGCCATGATGGCATCAAATACCTTGTCGCCTGCTGTTTTCGGAACTTCGTTTACTTTCGATCCGGATTTCTTTTTGTTGGCCTCGATTTTAGCTAAGGTTTCGGCATTTTTCAAAGCGATATAGCTGGCAATGAATGGCGTCGTGATTTTACTCTGAACTGACTTTATTTTTTCAGCCGGGCATGGCGACATTTCTTTTACAATCGGTTGACAAAAATCCTGGGAGGTCATTACATCAGTCACAAATCCAGGCTGAATTCCCAAAACTTTCTGCATCTTTTCATTTCGTTCGGCAATCCGGCTTTCCTTTCCAAGTCCATAGATAAACACGCGATGGTTGGAATAAAAAGCATTGATCTTTTTACTGTTTTGTACCTGAATTGAATTATTCTTTTTGACCAGTGGATTTTCGTTGAACTGCTTCAAGGCTACCAAAAATGCCTTTTCTTCATCGGAGAACTGAACATTTTGCCCGATTAAAAAAGCTTCGGTCATTTCAGCAGAAATTTCTGTGCCTGCTTTTTCCCGGTAAAAAGGCTGAAGTTTCTCCGAATATTTCTGGTAAAAATCTTTCGATTGTTTTCTGTATTTATCCTGAAATTCTTTCTGAATAGCTTTTAATTCGGGGTTTTGTGCTTCTTTAAGCAATACTGCCAACTCTTTCTCTTCCGGAGTTAACCGATAACCGGCCTTGTCCATTTCAGCAATAATATCAGCAATGGAGTTCTGTTTCGGATTACCCCGGAGTATATCGAGGTACATGACCCGGTTGATGAAAAAATAATAATCTGAAACTAAAACAGCCAGCTGATTATTTACTAAATCGTTATTTAAGAAGGTGTAGTAACTGCTATCAGGCTTGGCGGGTTTAAAGGGTATTTCGCGCTGACCCTGCGGTACGTTGTTCTTTTTTCGGTAGGCTGCATCCTGATTCCATGCGTATTCCATAAAATTTGAAGTGAGGCTGTATTGCAACTCTATTTTTTTCACCTGAACGGCTTTGGCACATACCGGATGATTTTGTGCAAAATCGTCAACTGCTTTTAAATCTGTTTTCAGCAAATCGTTTAAATAGGCTTTATACTGTTCGGGAGAAAAATCCAAAACCTTTTCGAGCATCTGGTAATAATTAAAACTTCTGATATTCTTTAGTTTACCCAAGTCGGTATTTACCTGGGCACAATCGCCCATAAACAATGACTGACTGGTTTTGCCCGTATTGTCGATCAGTTGAAAGGTAGTTTTCCCAGGTTCAAGCATGATGGTTTCAACAGAAAACGGGAATCGGACAAAAACGGTTTGCGGGTTGCTGTGCTGAAATTTTACGTTGAAAGTGCCGTCGTCAGCGATTTTGATTAAATACGACAACTGGTCACCAACGAAAATGTCGTTTACATACACCATTCCTGTTCGTTGCGGAAAACGGGGACTGAATCCCTTGATGTATCCGCAATAGGTAACCGTGTCCACTTTCAGAATTGGAAGTTTGTACGTTTCGGTATCGGCCGGAATTGTAGATTCGTCAGGCTGATGGGTATATTTTGCCATTTTCGCGGCAGTTTCTCCAATCTGGCAGGTTCCATCGGTTGAAACTTTGGCAAAAATATCAAGTGTTTTCGTTCCGTTTTTTATCTTGATTTTCGCAAGTCCATCCTTTTCCAGAAAAGACTGACATTTCCATACCTTGCTTTTATAAATGGCAATCGAATCGAACAGGCTTATTCCCCATTGGCCGTTTTCGGCACTAAACCAGTTGCCGCATAGACTTTCAGGCAAAAAGGATTTTTGAAGTTCTGCTTTTAGGCAGATATCGTAAATAAACCACGAACCACCATCATTTGCTTCGCCGTAATCGAGTCTGTAAACCGAAGCGGCGATTTTTGGGAAGAACAACTGGTAATCCACCTCGCCCGAAGCAGGCATCGTATAACGGCCATTTATTTCTATGCCTTCTGCTGATTTTATGTAAAGTTTTTCGTTGGAGCCAACCGGTTGAATGTACGTTTCCTTCGGAATACTAATCCATTCTCCGGGAGTTTGATTGACATGAAACCACATAACCGTGGCTGTGTCTCTCAGCTCAATTTTCAGGAGTTTTACATTGGAGGCCGTACTCATTCCGGTTTTAGGGTTTTCGATGAATGATTGTGAATAAGCAAAAAACGACATCGCCAGGACATGCAGGGTGAGCAGAATTGTTTTCATGTTGTGAATTTAAACGGTGGTTAATTGTTTTGGCATGATTTTTAAATTATGAACCAAGATAAGGTAATCAGAGTTGATAATTATAGTAATTTCAGAAGTTTAATCTATTTTAACAGTTGAAGTAGGTGTGAACGAATTTGGTGTATTGAATTTCTTTTCTGGCAGATTATATTTCCATCAGTCTTTTCACCTGTTCTCCATAGCCCCGGCCTGATTGCAATTTGGTTTGGTTCACATCGTCGATCCTGACAATGAAACAGCCGTTGAAATGCCTGTTGATTTCTTTGATTCGGTTAATGCTGACTAACAGCGAACGATGGATGCGGATGAACCCTTCGTCCAGCTTTTCTTCCAACGTTTTTATCGTCAAATCGCTCAAATAGGTTTTGCCGTCGCGAAGATGGATGTTCACATATTTTTCATCGGCCTCGAACCAGGCTACATCCTCAATTTTCACAAAAAGCATCCGGTCGCCCAGCTTAACCGGAATGCTGGTAATTTCCTTTTTGGGAGCCTGTTTCATGTAGTTGCCGATCATCTGCAATAACGCCTGTTTGTCGGAATTCTGCTTGATGGTATCCAGCTTTTCGATCGATTTTTGAATTCGCTCAGCTTTAACAGGTTTAACAATGTAGTCGATGCTGTTGGTTTCGAATGCCTGAAGGGCAAACTCATCATAAGCCGTGCAAAAAACAACGACTGGCGAATGAACGGTTTGCTGAAGCACTTCAAAACCGGTGAGCCCAGGCATTTGGATGTCGAGAAAAACCAGGTCGGGTTTTAATTGGTCGATCAGTTCCCTGCATTCCGACCCGTTTTGGGCTTCACCAATCAATTCGATTTTGTCGGCGTGATTTGCCAGAAGTTTTTTCAGTCGGTCGCGGGCTGGTTGCTCGTCGTCGGCAATCAGTGTGCGGTATTGGGCGAATGGGTTGGTCATTGATCAATTTTTGAAATATAAAGGTAGCCGAATTTCGATAAACTTTTCCTCACCGTTTTGCCAGTTTACTGAGGCCTTTTCTCCATAAATCAGTGAAATGCGTTCCTGTGTATTTCTGATCCCAAAGCCTGAAAGAGGACCATCGGAAAAAGCCGGACCATTGTCGGATATTCGAATTTTCAGGAATGAATTTTCTTTGAATACCGAGATGCCGATTTTCCCATTGTCGGTGGTTTGAGACAACCCGTGTTTGATGGCATTTTCGACCAAAGGCTGAATGAGCAGTTGCGGAATTTGCACGGTTAGCAATTCTTCCGGACAATCAATCTCGAAGTTCAGTCGGTCGCCAAATCGTACTATCTCAATTTCGAGATATGTTCGGATAGCACTCAGTTCTTCGGAAAGCGAGTTCATTTGTTTTTGCTCGCGGTTGATGGAATACTTGAAAAAGTCGGACAGCGCCAAAGCCATTTGCTCGGTTTTATGGGCATCGGTGGTGGCCAGACTGGCGATGGAATTCAGTGAATTGTATAAAAAGTGCGGGTTGATTTTGGCCCGGAGCGACTGGAGTTCAGCTTGCTTGTGTAACTCGCTCATTTGTGCCAGTTCAACATCTTTCCTGCGGATAATATTCTCCGATTTTTTGCTCATGAAAATATAAAAAGCTCTTGCCATTGCTACTATCAATATAAAAGTAAAAAAAGGAGAAATCCACATCAGCGAGGAAACAGGAAAATTTCCTATTGTGCTGGTGGCCAGAACATGTCTCATTCCAAGGAGAAGCAAAATAGGAGTAAATAAAGTTGTTATTAAAGGAATGATCACCTCCAAAATAAAACTTTCCTTTTTGAAAAGGAACAATCTTTCAACGAAATACATGATTAGTAATGAAATGATTCCAATAAATAGCATCGCAATTGAAAGTATTCCATAGCTAAACCACATTTTTAAAGATGGCATATCAAGAAGAGGTCTGGAGAATGAGGTCACCAGCGTGAATATGACGAGCGCAAATAAAGCAAAAATTCCTTGTTTGAGGTATTCTCCAAATTCGAAATTGTGCTTGGTAAATACTCCCTTTTGAGAGATAAAAATGAGGTAAATTAATGTCAGGATTAGGGCAATCACCTCTCCTAATTTGATAAATTCAAATCTATTATTAGCGATTATTCCTTTTTTTTGTGAGGTTTCATTTTCATATTTCGTAGAGTAAAGTTCTTTGATTATTTTAAAATCGATCGGATGAAAGTTGATATCTTCAGCTTTTGATTCAGTAAATACAGATCCTGAAACTTTTTTCGCGTCTTTTTGATCAGTCTTGGGAACAACTAATGACCGCAAAATATTGTAATAGATTATTTTCTTTCTGGAATTAAAGCTCAAACTATCAGGAAGGTCTAAGTAAATAGTGCTTTTAATCACTTCTCTATGATTGTTGTTTTGATGAAAATAGTTTTTCCAGTCACCGGAGTGAGGTAAATTAATTTCAACAGTCAAATTTGAAGTGCCATTCGGGATCATGACAACATCCCATTTGTCAATCAACACATTTAGGGTGTCAACTAGTTCATTAAAGATCGCTGAATCTTGTTTGGTTGGAAAACCCTGCAATAAAATCAGGATATTGGAATAGTATCTGATTGGTCGATCACCTTTTAAAAATCTGGTTTCAATCTGCTCTTTAGCCAAAGATTGAATTTCAGAAGCTGTATCTGCTCCATAAGTAGTGTGAATGTAGAATAGAACAACCAACAATAAACTAATTCGTTTCATAAACGGGCGATTTAAAGGTTCACAACAAAGTAACCCTTCATCCAACCAATTTAAAATAATTTTGCGACAAGCTGCAACATTCGCCGACAAACTGCAACCAGGAAAACGGACTTTAAACTGGCACTGGCCACTGCGACTGCTAACTAGCTATATTTCCCTGAGTTTTCTCATGGTTCAAATCCACGATTTCAGGCTTCTTTATCCGATTATTTCCGGAGGCAAAATTATTCTGAATCGGGAATAATTATATTTGTCCGATCAATTGCAAATAAACAGTAAACGATCATGATAAAAAGAATTCAACGAATTGCTATTCTGTCAGTTTTGACAATGATGGGTGCAGTACAACTTTCGCTGGCCTGCACCAATTTTTTAATTACCCGCGGGGCTTCGGCCGATGGTTCAACGATGATTACCTATGCCGCCGATTCGCACACACTTTATGGCGAATTGTATTATCAGCCGGCCAAAGATTATCCGGAGGGCGCCATGCGCGACATTTACGAGTGGGATACCAATAAATTCTTGGGTCGCATACCGCAGCCAGCCCACACCTACAGCGTAGTGGGAAATATGAACGAATTTCAGCTGGCTATTGGCGAAACAACTTATGGCGGTCGCGAAGAACTGGCTAAACAATCGGGCGCTATTATGGATTACGGCAGCCTGATTTATGTTGCTCTCCAACGCGCCAAAACTGCACGCGAAGCCATCGAAGTCATTGCCGACCTGATGGAAAAATACGGCTATGCCAGTTCAGGCGAATCGTTTTCGATTTCCGATCCGAATGAAGTTTGGATCATGGAAATTATTGGCAAAGGCGATGGTGAAAAAGGTGCAGTTTGGGTAGCGCAGCGCATTCCCGATGGATACATCAGCGGACATGCCAACCAGGCTCGCATCACTACTTTCCCGATGAACGATCCGGAAAACTGCCTGTTTGCTAAGGATGTGATTTCGTTTGCCCGCGAAAAAGGCTGGTTCGAGGGCAAGAACAAAGATTTTAGTTTCTCGGATGTTTATGCTCCGGTTGATTTCAGTGGTGCCCGTTTCAGCGATGCCCGCGTTTTTGCTGGTTTCAATAAAGTGTACTCAGGAATGAAACCATACGAGGAATATGCTTTCGGAAATGTAAAACATGGTGGCGAAAATAATTTCCCGATCAACCGGATGCCTTTGTGGGTGAAACCTGACAAAAAACTGACTGTTCAGGATGTGATGGGTATGATGCGCGACCATTACCAGGGAACTGCACTCGATATGACCAAAGATGTTGGTGCCGGTCCGTTTAAACTGCCATACCGCTGGCGTCCGCTCACTTTCAAGGTGGATACAGCAACTTATGTGAATGAGCGTGCCATCTCGACTCAGCAAACCGGTTTTTCGTTTGTTGCTCAGTCTCGCTCATGGTTGCCCAATCCGGTAGGCGGAATCCTGTGGTTTGGTGTGGACGATGCTTACAGCACCGTTTATACGCCTATGTATTGCGGAATCAACCGGATTCCTGAATGTTTCAGGGAAGGAAACGGCGATATGCTTACTTATTCTGAAACTGCTGCCTTCTGGGTGTTTAACCTGGTTTCGAACTTTGCATACCTGCGCTACGATGCCATGATTCCGGACGTTCAGAAAGTGCAGAAAAATTTGGAAGACAAATTTGTTGCTTACACGCCAAGTGTTGACCTTGCTGCTCAAAATTTGTGGAATGCCGGTAAAAATAACGAGGCAATTGCTTTTCTGACTGATTATTCGGTGAATCAGGCCAACGGGATGACTCAGGAGTGGAAAAAACTTTCGCAGTACCTTCTGGTTAAATTTATAGACGGTAATATCAAGAAGGAGAAAGACGGAGCATTTGAACGGACAGAAACCGGAATTGCTCCTGCTCCGCTTCAGCCCGGCTACCCCGACTGGTGGAAGAAAGTAATTGTTGATCAAACCGGCGATCATCTGAAAATGAAGGGTGCACCAAGCCATTAATAGTATTGTCCTATATATTGGGGACGGTTATTAAATAGTCGTTAGTCATTAGTCATTGGGAAAAGTTTAAATATTGCCTTTCAAATGACTAATGACTTTTTCCTTCTTATCTAGTTGTAAAGATGTTGTTTTTTCAAAGCGTATGTTTGTGGTGTGGAAAATTTTATTATTTTT
>Ga0172367_10006236_pt1 | contig 14089 bp, 14 predicted proteins | sample Lak10m_FD_114542 | JGI IMG/M metagenome (GOLD analysis project Ga0172367, IMG submission 114542) | Freshwater microbial communities from Kabuno Bay, South-Kivu, Congo - kab_022012_10m | ecosystem: Environmental > Aquatic > Freshwater > Lake | place: Democratic Republic of the Congo: South-Kivu... | reverse complement strand
GGGTGGAATACCGAATTGCCGACCCCGGCCAGGGCCACGGTCAGCACCAGCATCCAGTAGTGGGTTGCGGCCGCCAGCGCCAGGCCCGAGGCGGCCAGCAGGCTGATGCCGGCCATCAGCACGCGGCGCGCGCCGTAACGATCGACCACAATCCCGGCCAGCGCCTGGCCGATGCCGGAAATGGTGAAGAAGACGGTCATCAGGAAGCCCGCCTCGGTATAGCCGAAACCGAAGTCCGGCATCAGCAGCGGGAACAGCGGCGGTAACAAAAGGTGAAACAGGTGCGAGGTCGCATGGGCGACGCCGACCAGCGAAATCACCGCAGCGTCAGCGCGAACCGAGCGTGTTTCAGTCATGGATCGATGCTAACCGAAATTACCGGCGAAACATTCGCTGACACTTGCTCACAGACGCCGGAGAACCATGCCGGCACGATGCGGGCCACGGTCGACGCACGGGCGTCGCCGCCAACCGACGAGGAGAAGGACATGAAACGCAATTCGTTGAAATCCGGCCTGATGGCCACGCTGCTGGTTGCCGCCGGAGTTGTCTCGCTGCCTGCCAGTGCGCAGTCCTGGGGACAGGAACTGCATCAGAACACGCGCGAAATCCGTCAGGACCGCCGCGAACTGCGCAGCGACTATCGTGAACTGGCCGAGGATCGCGCCGACTACGCGCAGGCGCGCGCCGCCGGCGATGTCCGGCAAATGCGCGAGGAGCGCCGTGAAATCCGCCAGGACATGGGCGAGATCCGCCGCGACAAGTCCGAGTTGCGCGAGGACGTCCGCGAGCGCCGCCAGGATCGCCGCGAGGCGCGCGACGACCGTGGCGACAATCATCATGCACGCTGGAACGATCGTCGCGATGATCGGCAAGACCGCTGGAACGACCGTCGTGACGACCGCCACGACCGCATGCAGGAACGGCGCGAATCCTGGCGCGAGAACCATGGCCAGCGGACCGACCAGACCAGCACCGGTGCCGGCTCATGGACCCGCCCGGCGTCATGGCAGGGTGGCCGCGCCAACGCGGCGGGCACCAACGCGTCGCGCACCGGCAACGGCAACAGCGGCCTGCATCGCGGCTGGCAGATCGGGCGTGGCAATCCCCACGGCAGCTAAACCCCGCGACGGGGCGGCGGTGGCCTGCGGCAACGGCTCAGCGCCTGCCCCAGGTGCTACATTTGAAAGATGCGCGCCGCCCCCTTCGACCGCGTCCTTGCCTGGTCGGTCTTCCTCCAGTTCCTCAGCCTGCCCGTGCTGGGCAGCTGGCTGGGGGAGATTTATGGCGCTCCCCTGCCAGGCAACCTGCTGACGCCCGTGTGGGTGTTCATCGTCTTTCCCTTGCTCGATACCTGGATAGGCGTGGATAGGCGCAATCCTTCACCGGAGGTTGAAGCGTACCAGGGCAGCGCGACGAGCTTCCGCCTGCTGCCCCTGGCGGCCCTGCCGGCCTATGGCACCCTGCTGCTCTGGGCAGCGCCGCTGTTCGTCGAACTCGCCGCGCGGTATCCGGGGGCGGCGACGGCGCTCGGCGTTTCCGTCGGCATCGTCGGCGGCGCCATCGGCATCACCTTCGCCCACGAACTGATACACAAACCCACGGCGCTGGAGCGCAATGCCGGAGGCATTCTGTTGGCATTGGTGGCCTACGGCGGCTTCAAGGTCGAGCACATTTTCGGCCACCATGTCGATGTCGCCACTCCGCGCGACACCTCGACGGCGCGACTGGGCCAGTCCGCCTATGCCTTCCTGCTGCGTTCGCTGCTGCTGAATCCGCTGCGCGCCTGGCAGCTGGCCGGCGACCGCCTGCGGGCGCGCGGCCTGCCGGCCTGGCACTGGCGCAACGAGATGTATCTCTGGCACGGCCTGACGCTGCTGTTCGCCGCCGTTGCCGCAAATTGGCTCGGGTGGGCGGGGTTGACCTTCTTCGGCCTGCAGGCCTTCGTCGCCATCGTGCTGCTCGAACTGGTGAACTACATCGAGCACTACGGCCTGCAACGCCGGCAGCGCGCCGACGGCAGTTACGAGCGCGTGACGCCGCGCCATTCCTGGAACGACAGCCACCGCCTGTCGAATCATGCGCTGCTCAACCTGCAGCGCCACTCCGACCACCATGCCCATGCGGCGCGGCGCTACCAGGTGCTGCGCCACCACGAAGAGGCCCCACAACTGCCGACGGGCTATTCCTCGCTGGTACTGCTGGCTCTGGTGCCGCCGCTGTGGCGGCGCTTCATGGACCCGCGGGTGGCTGCCTGGAAGGCCGCCGGGGCCGGCTGATCAGGCTTTTGGCCGGCGCGGCTCGATGTGGCCGCGCAGCCAGTCGGCGAGGCCGGCCAGATCCTGCTGCCACAGGCCGCGAGCTGCTGCGCGCGCACCAGGGCGGAAGTTCGAGGGCCTGCATGACGGTTTCGATACAGCCGCACCGGTTTCAAGCCGGTCCGGGTCGCTCCTTCGCCACGCCCGTAGATTTTTTTTGTCCATCTGCATCCAAACGCGATCCCGTTCCGTTCTGTAGACAGGGCGTCATGTTGCCGCCCCGGGAATTCCCTCCCCAAACTGTCTTGCACCCAACCGAAAGGACGAGAGACCATGAACACCACCACCACTTTCTTTTCCGCCGCCGCCATTGCCCTGTCCCTGCTTGCCGCGACGGTGGCCCAGGCGCAGCCGGTGATGAAGGACGGCGTGCTGACCGATGCCGCCGGCCGCACGGTCTATACCTTTGACAAGGACGAAGCAGACAAGAGCAACTGCACCGGCGCCTGCCTGGCCATGTGGCCGGCATTCGTCGCGAAACCCGGCGCCGCGGCCACAAGCGAGTTCAGCATCATCGACACCCAGTTTGGCCGCCAGTGGACGGTAAATGGCAAACCGCTGTATTACTACGCGGCCGATGCCAAACCCGGTGACCGCAACGGCGACGGCAAAGGCGGCGTATGGCACGTCTATTCCGGTCGCTCCAAATCCAAGGCGGCAGCCTATTCGGCCTATTGATCGACCGGCGAGGCAGGGTTGTTGATGGCAGTGCGCTATGCTCTTCCCGGTTTCCATTCCTGTCTCGCCTCGTCCGATGGCAGCCACGCAAGATTCCGCTCATGAACGATCGTGATGAAGTCAGCCAGCTTCTGGCGCGCGTCGCGCTGCGCGATGCCAGAGCCTTCGAAGCCCTGTTCAATCTGGCCGCCGGTCGGCTGATGGCCGTGGCCATGCGCGTCACGCAGGACGCCGCGATGGCTGAGGATGTGCTGCAGGAAGTTTTTGCGTCGATCTGGAACCGGTCGCAATCCTCGGCACCCGGACAGAACCAGACGCTGGCGTGGCTGTGTGTCGTTACCCGCCACCGCGCGATCGACTTCCTGCGCCGGCGCAAGCCCGAGGAACCGCTGTACTGGTGCAGCGAATCGAACCAGGAGCGCATGCACGATGCACCAGCCGAGGACGCATCGCCGATGGAACGCCTGCTGATGAACGAAGCCGACGCCAGGCTTGCACATTGCATCGGTGCGCTGGAGGCCGCGCCGCGCCTGGCCTTGCTGTTGTCGTTCTACGAAGGCCTGAGCCACGGCGAAATTGCCCGGCACATGAAGAAGCCGCTGGGAACGGTGAAGGCATGGACACGACGCAGCCTGATGCGCCTGAAGGATTGCCTGGGAGCACTGGCATGAATGACCTTGATCCCCCTGACAAGGGCTACGACATGAACGGTCGCCGCAGCCGCTACGACAACCCCTCGCTGATCGACCGGTTGGCCGCCGCCTATGTCGCCGGCACCCTGCAGGGGCCGGCGCGCCGGCGGCTGGAACGCATCATGCAGCGGCAACCGGCCTTGGTCCTGGCGGTGAATGAATGGACAGAGCGGCTCGGCCCGCTGCACGTGGCATTGCCGCCCCATGCGGTCAGTGCCGGCCTGTGGCCGCGCATCGCGGCGTCCATCGGCATGGCGCCACCGTCTTCGACAATCACATCCGCGACAGTGGCAAGGGCAGGCGAGGACACCTCGTGGTGGCGCCGGCTGTTCGCCCCGATCCCCGCGGCCGCATTGGCCATGGGCCTCGCGCTCGGCAGCGTGGCGCCGGCGCTGTGGCAGACCTATACAGCCGCGCAGCGCGGCATGGAACTGCCCGACAGCTACGTCGGCGTGCTGTCCACCGCCGATGGCAAACCCGGCCTGATCATTTCCAGCCTGCGGCAAGGCAGGGTGGTCGACGTCAAGCAGGTCACGGCAGTCGAGGTGCCCGAGGGACAGACGCTGTACCTGTGGCGCATCGACAAGGCCGGCGCCATTGCCGCAGTGGGCGCCCTGCCAAAGGGCAAGTTCACGCATCTGACGCTCGGCGAACCGGCCGAAAAGCTGTTCTTCACGGCCGTGGAACTGGCGGTGTCGATCGAGCCATCCGGCACCACCCCGGTTGTCCCGTCCCAGCGCTTCGTCTATCGGGGCCTGTGCGGGAAACTCTGGCGCTGAACGCGGCTGGAATCAACCCCTCGATAGCGGATCGGTCCATTCGTTACGCCGACCTTGACTCGCTCCTTGCTCCCGTCGTGCCATCGGCGATCAGCCGCAAGACCGGATTCTCAATGCGCTCCATCATCGGCGCGCTAAGGTTCGAGTAGCCATCGATTGGACAACGGCAGCACAATACTTGACGGCTGTCACGTCGCCTTAGTCCGCGGCAAGGCGCTTTGTTGATCGACATCAATCCGACAACTCAGGCAAAACACTCGCCATGGTCGACGCATTGTGTCAAACAAGACCGCTGATCATCAGCAAAATCAACTCTTGACCGGAATTGAATTGAATTCGCTGAACGAGGCAGATTCTCGCCGTCAAAGTCTTCATTTGGCAGCGCCAATTGTTCCGGGCCGTCGGAAGTTATACTTCCCGAAGTCCGCTGGCGCCGAAGCAAATATAGGCGTTTTCACATGGCCCGCTATCACTTGGACATGAATCCAGAACAGCTGATCGGCAAACCGTCCATGATTGTCAAGCTGAATGACGTCTTCGAGCGAGAAGCCAATGGCTACACCTTTGTCGCTTCGATTGCCCGAAGACAGGGCCGATTCTTGGAAAAAAAGCAATTGCTTGCACACGCGCTCGTGACAGAAGGTAGCGAACGCACCATCGACAGGATCCAGCCGAGCCAGCGACCGTTGCCCCAAAACGCAATCCGCTGTCTGAAGGACTTCACAATCGAGAATGATTTCCTGCGGACTGCAGTTTCAACCTCTGGACGATGACCGCCATGTCCCGACTACTGACCCCGATACTGTTGTCTGTCTTGTTTTTCACTCCACCCGCTGCGGTTTTTGCCGACATGACGGATTCCGCCAAAGATGCTGCCGAGATCGCGATCCGGCTGAAAGGAAAATCCGATCAGGAACTCTGGAAAGATATGCAGGCCATCGCCGTCGAGAAAGCCGAGAAAAAAGGCTGGACGCTCCTGGAAGACGCCGGGGAAAAGGCACTCGGCACGCGCATAAAGAAGTCCGACGGCGAAACCCTTCTGAAGACGATCGAGGCAGCCAGTGCCGGAGACTGGGAAGCGGCCGCACGCGAGGGGGGGCCGGCCATCATCGGGGCCTACGTACCGCTACTCGGGCAATACATCAGCGCGCTCACAAAAGCCAATGAAGCCTTGCAGGCCGGCATCCGCGACTGGATGGACGATCTCTACGGTCTGCAGTCCTACCTATGGCTGGAACGCCGGGTCGAGGACCTTTACGAGCAGGGCGGCCGGATCAACGGGTTTGTCGATGACGGCGATCCCTATCTTCCCAGCTATCGGCTGAAGGAAGGATCGGAGGAACAACAACGCATGCGCGAGACAGAGGCGCAATTATTTGCCCGCTGGGTCGGCGCAACCACGCACGACGTCAACGAATTGCAAACTCGTTATGGATCGCGCATCAGGCAGGTGCTGGGGAGAATGCCGACCGACCGCGAGATATTCAATCATTTCTATCACCGCATCACGCGCCAGAATCTCGCCCGCTATCAGAAGACCTACACCATGATCCGCAGCGACCAGCTCGCGGCCCGCACCGAGAAAGCGAAACGGGGGCTGGTGCAGGCCTTCCGGGGTCAGGTCGAGGCGCTGACTGCCGCCGCCCCGGCCGATAAGGAGGGGCTTACCGTTCGCGGCTATCTCAACGATTACGGCGGTGCGCCGATTGAGGCCCCGGTCGCCAACGGTGCGATTCTGGCGTTCGATACCGAAGCCTCCTACCCGCCGGCCGCGATTCCACCGGTCACCACACTGAGCTGGCAGGTCATGGATGCAGCGGGCAACGCCATCGCCGGGCTTGGAAAACGTGAGCAGATAGCCGAGGCCGGCGTGACCAAGGTACACCGCTTCAAGTTCCGGCCGGACGGGCTTCGCAATGGTGCCTATCGTGTCGTGCTCACCCGCCGCGCTTCTGACGATATGGGATCGGTGGTAGAAGGCAGTACCGGATTTTCGATATTTCAATCACTGAGCATCACACGGGTTGTGGTGACCACCGACAGCGAGGCGACGCGGCATACCGAAACGATCCGTCCCGAGCAGACTCCCATGCTGTTCGCCTACTACATCGCTGTAGAAGGCACGCGTGAGATTAATGCCGAACTGTCCGTTCGCGATGCTGAGACGGGTGTTGAATATGCCCGCCAGTCGGTCGAGCGCCCAGTCAAGCCGAACGTGGCCGAACAACGCATCGGGCTGGGCTTGGACCCCGGTGCCGTGCCTTCGGGACGCAAGGCGATCTTTGTCGCCGCCCTCGCGGCTGCCGGAGGCCCGGTAGTGACGCGCGAGGCGATTTTTTCCGTAAGGCCCTACTTAGCTTCCGTCCGCTTTGCGCACTTCGAAGCGCGGGCGGGCGAAGCAGTCGATTTCACGATCACACCGCCGCCGGAATTTACCCCACCACTGCGCGTTGCACTGTCAACCCAATCCCGAGGTGGCGGCAAGATTTCAGCCAGAATGATTTCAGAGACCAGGGGTACGCTCACCGCGGGCCTGCCGCCCGGTCGGTCGGGGGCCGCCGCCGGTCTCACAGCAACTGTCACCGACGCCAAGGGCCGAGTAGCGGAAGGCTCAAGCATGTTGACGGTGCGATCGCCGCCACCTCCGCCCGTTGCCGTGTCGCCCGTCCCTGCACCCTCCCCAGAGGCTTGGGCGCAAGCAACCGACAACAATTTGCTGGCACAGCCCCCGGAGCAGGCACAACCTCCCGCGCCGCGTCTCGATCTCTCGGATGCGCTCGCCACATTCCAGCAGCAGATGGCGCAAATCCAGGCCAACAAGCAGGCCGGCGATCGCGCAGCCGAGCAGCGCCAGCAGCAGGAATGGAATGCCTTCAATCGCCAGCAGCCGCAAACGCAGCAGGCGGCCCGAAACTACTTTGCCCTGGTGAGCCATGCAGTGATGCCCGGACAGAGCCTGTCGTATCGTACCGCCAACAGTTGCCGAGTCGTCCAAGGTCGGCCGGTGTTGTCTTGCGGTCGATCCCAATGCGGCGCTAGCCCCTATTTTGGCAAGGGGGCAGAGCTATGTGGGCCGGGCGGCGCATTTTCCAGTTTCAGTCGATATGTCGGTCCGATGGATGTCCATCAGGCACGGTCCTACTGCAATCAGGTTGCGGCTGACCCGAAGGGGCTAGGGTCCGCGTCCGGATCTTCCACCTTCTTCTGTTTCCCCCCTTAGGAGTCAATGTTATGAAAAGCCAGTTTCGGCATGGCCTCTGCCTGTTTGCCACCCTGCTTACCGGCTGCTTTGCCACTGCGTCCGCGACGCATTCGCTGGTCCGGCCAGGCGAGCTCCCGCCGGGTCAAAAGCCCGCAACCATCAACGTTGCCACCAATGTCAGCGTGATCATTATTGACATCGATGGCATACCGGGGCCGAACGCGCACCAGATCGATGACTTTCCCAGCGTCTATAACAACACCTTTACCCAGGCCGCATCGGTTGCAGTAAAGCCGGGGCAGCACCATCTGCGGGTGGCCTGCCTGTATCAACCGGGCACCTTCGACAAAGCACGTCACCGGATAAGAACTGTTGTGTTCCGGCTGGAACCGGGCGAAGACGTTTTCCTTTTTGCGCCCGAGCAGGAAAAGGCCAAGGCCCAGGGCAAGATCTATCCACGAACACCCGAATGTCCGATCCGGGCAGAAAGCTCGCTTGGCAGGCAGATAGTGCTGCCGGATACCCTGAATTGATGACGAGGTTTTTTCCATGCTAAGAATCCTGAGTTTCGTTGCCCTCGGCCTGGCGCTGCTGACGTCGCCTGCGCTGGCGACACCGCCCGAACGCGCGCCTGCCGGCCCCGAGCCGCGCATGGCGTATGCCGCGTTCGGCAAGCTTTACGGTGAACCGGAACACATCAAGCTGGCTCCCGATGGCAGCCATTTCCTGGCGCTTTATTTCCCCAAGGAGGGCGGCAGCATCCTTCGACTGTGGCGCATCGAGGGTGAACAGGCGTTTCAGGTCCGTTCCTGGGAGTTTGCCGACAAGGCAATGTTGTCGGATTTCCAGAACCAGACAGCAGTGGCACCGGGTGGAGCGTATGTCGCCCTCAGCGCATATGGCGAAGGGGACGCGCGCCAGCAACAGTCGCTGCAATTCCTGCGGGTAGCTGAGAACGGCGGCGGATTTTTCTCGCGCGGCCGCGAGTCCTTCGATCTGCCCGCCATCGACCATCAGGAGCAGCGCAACGTCTCCTGTGGTCTGGCATTTCTCGACGCTAACCATCTGGTGGCTTGCCGCAAGGGGGTAAAAAGCGCTGGCGGCCAGGCGGTCACGCTGGCGCTGATCTCGGGGTTCAGCCAGAACGACATCGCGCTGCGCAGCCGGCTCGACATTCCGAAGTTAGGATCGATGACCACGTCCACCATGGTTCGTCCCAACGGCGACACGCTTTTGGTAAACGGTGTCCATGTTTTCGGGGTCAGTGGAGAGATAGCCCTGGTTCGTGTCCAAGGTGACAAGCTGGAATGGATAACAAATATCGGCAACGCCGGAAAAAGCTCGATGAAGCCGATCCTGATGGGCGACAAGGGAGAAGGCTATCTCTATGCTTCTTCCGACAACGAACTGACGCACATTCTGTCCAGCACCGTCGTCAAGCAGCGGTACAGAAACTCGAATAGGTATCACTTACTTGTCGCCTCCAGTGCGGACGGACGTCTACTACTTGGCAAGGAAGGCAAGGTGTACCTCGTCAGGGCGGAAGGACTGTTCCAAGTGGCGGATACAAGCGACATATCAGACATCAAAGCCGACTCGGTATTTTTCGGCCCGCGCCGCATCCTTACCGTGTCCCCGATCTCCTTGCGCTTCAAGGACATTGCACCGTCAGTCATCGAGGCGGCTACCTTACACAGTGAAGGATTGGAAATGCTTGGTGTCGGATTTGCCGGCCCCGGCTTCGCCAAGCTGCGGCAATCTGTCGAACGGGACCTCGATCACTGGAGTTATTCGCCCGAAGGATTCGAGCAGATCGCTAAGGATGTGAGCGTCGGCAAAATCAAAGGGGGGTTGACCGAGGCGGGTAAGTTCTTCCAGCATCTTGCCCGGGTAGCCGGCCCCCAAATCAACGGTGCCCGATTGGACGTTCCTACCCAGAAGGGTGAGTTGACACTGGGTGATCTGGTCGGCCAAGGTCGGAGCGAACATCCCCTGCACGGGGCAGGCGCCAGCAAAGGCGACCTGCTGATTGCGGTCAATGGCCGTGCCATCCCCTCGCGCATCGAGTTGGATACGCTGATGAAGAGTCTGACGCCCGGCGGCACGGCAAGCGTGTCGGTCAAAAAGTCGGACGGCCGTATCATTACGGCGCAGGTGTCGCTGCGTCCGATGTGGCGGAGCCTCTATCTTCACACCCACGCAATCGTCATTCATGGCCTGCTGGCGGCCCAGGCAGGACACCCGGGCATTACGCGTCAAGCCGAGGCGACCATTCGCAAGATGGTCGATGAGGGCGATTTGAATCGTAGATACATAGCTGCCGCCAACCTGCTTGGCGGCCTGGTTCGCGCCCTCAACGAAGGCGGCGATGCCGGCCATGACTATATTCTGGTGAATGGTGGTCTGATCATGAAAGACTTATATGAGGTTGGCCAACTGTATGCCGAGAAATTTGCCACTGCGGCGGCGCCCTTGTATTCCAACCGGGAAAAGATGGCGTTCCTGATGAAAATGCCGGCCGACAAATTGCCGCGCCCTTCGCTAGCGCGGCACCCCCCCCAGCCCTTTCCCGACCTGGCCGGCCGCATCATCGAGCCCTCGGGCGTGGTTCAGGCCCCTGCGGCGGCTCCGCCGCCATCATCGGCATTGCCCGCTCCAACCGGGGCCGTGGGTGGCGGGCGCGTGCTGGAGTGACATCGCGCCAGATATTGCTGGTGGTGCTGGCGCTGCTTGCACAGGCCCTCGCCAACCCGGCGAAGGCCGACGAGATGGCACGGCTGGTGCTACCGGGTGTAACGGAAATGGTGGAGACGACGAAAGTCGCCGCGGTGGAGTACATCAGCGAACGGCGCTTCGATTTTGTCGGCGCCACAGTGCGCGTGGTGCTCCAAGTGGAAGGCGCTGGCGTGGCCATCGACCTTGGTCCGCGGCTTGGCCCGCTGACAACACTCTCGACCCGGGCGACCAGGGGCGGCCGTGTCATGGTACCGGAGGGTGTACCGCTCATTCTGACATTCACCCTTAGGTCCGACGGTTACTGGACCTGGCGCGTGGTGGCGCAGGATTCGTCGCTCCTGGGGGAACAGAGCGGCCGCCTGACCGGCGAGACGCTGGCCGGCTTGCGGGCGACACCGGTCGTGCTGCGCGCGTCCGACAACCAGGGGCTTGCCCCCGCTGTCCTGGCGGTGCTGGCTATTGCCGGGCCGGGCGAGACGGATACCGTTTACGAAACTCTGGCGCGCTTCTTTGGTCGGGTGGAGGACGCCGAGCAACGACTTGAGGCCGGCGAGACGGAGGCCGGCGAGACGATGCTACGGGAGGCGCTTCGCGCACTCGATGCACAGGCCTTGTCGCGCCATCCGCTCGATGATTTTCTGCTGGCGGCCTCTGCGGGGCTGATCAAGGTACCGGAGGGCGTGGTGGAGCGCCTCCTGCAGGAATACGAAAGCCTGAACCGCGCCGCCGGACTGGCGAGCCACGCCGGGGCAATTCGGCTGTATGCGGGGCTGCTGGCGGCCCGGGCAGGCCGCCTCGATACACTGAAACGTCTGGCGGCGGATGGCGGGACGCCGCTCGCACAGACACGGGTACAGACGTTGGCGCAGGCGCTGTTGCGGATTCTGAAAGGCGATGTCCAGCGTGGTTACGATGCCATCGACGCAGCAATCGCCGCAGGCGACGCACTGGACGAGCCGACGGTCCATCTCCTGACGCGCCATGTCGCCGTTGCCGCCCCTTTCTATGCAGACACGGCGCGTGCGCGGACCTTGCTGGGGACGAAGATGCCGGTCAATGTGCCGGGGTGGCGGCGGTAAATGAACACTGTGCCCGCGAAGTCGCCTGACGCAACGCCTGCTTTCCCTGCCCCTTCCGTTTCTGCGATCTGGCCGGTGACGATCGTACCTGACCGTCGGGGCGCGATCATTTCCATCGTCATGGCCTGGCTGTTTTGTGCCGGGGTGGCGGCGCTGAACGACGCCTCAGGCTGGGTGGCTTGGGGGCCAGTGGCGCCCTTCGCCCTGATCATCACCTGGCACGGCCTGAAAACCGCTTTTCTGGGCGCCGGCACCCTCATTATCGACCGGGAAGGATTCTCGATAACCCGGCGAAGTGAGGCGGCGCAGGTATTCCCGTGGCGAGACGTGGAGAGCTTCCATGTAGCGCGCTTCGGTGAATCAGCGATCTTTGAGGGGCGTTTGGTACCGCGCTTCAGAATCCGGGGTGAAACAGAAGACCGCGACCTTCCGCAGCCCGGCGGCTACACGGCGAAGCGCTTGGTGTCGATGATGATGAGCTATCGCGATCTGGCTGAAACTAACACGGTTGCCCCGGATGTAGGGATACAAGACGGCTACTGAGGACCCCCTACTGAGGACCCCCATTGACTATCGTTGCCCTCCGACAGCAAAATGGTGCCCGGGCGCTCCAAAAGTCGGTGTTGGCGGAACGGCGAATTCGAATACACCCCCAGCCAACATCGCGAACAGGAAGGAAATCGGAGAGTCGGTCCAGCAGTTCGATGCGTGCGGGACCCGGTTGGCCCTCCCCTCCTTCAGATCCTATCGACGAAGGGCTATCCGCGACCGCGCCGGAATGTAGGGCGGGCGGATGCTCAGTCGGCGCCAGTCAGGCTTTGGCGAAGCCGATCTGCCCCTCTTTGCTTCGACCACGATGCGATCCTTGGCGGCGAAATGCCCTTCGAGGATCGGCTTCGCCAGCGGATTCTCGATGCGGTCCTGGATGACGCGCTTCAAGGGCCGGGCGCCGAACACTGGGGCGAAGCCGGTCTCGGCGATCACCGCCCTCATCGTAGCCGACGTAGCCCGCCGACGCGCCGATCAGGAGTGATGTAGTCCGATAAAACCGGTCAGGTCAGGGGCTCGATCCTCACCGGTACGAGCGCCGACGGCTTCACGTGGCCGGCGACGGCTATCGCGCCCTTGCCCCGGCTTCCCGCGGTTTGCTACTGCCGCCGCGGTGGCGGCGCTTCATGGACCCGCGAGTTGCGGCGTGGCAGGTCGCCGAAGCAGGATGATCAGGCTTTTGGTTTGCGCGGCTCGATGTGGCCGCGCAACCAGGCGGCGAATTCCTCTTCCTTGAGTTCGCCTGCGGCTAGCGACATTATGGCTAGCGTCGCCTCGGCTTGCGTTGCCACCAGGCGATAGCCGTTCAAGGCAAGGAACAGGCCGACCGACAGGAAGGCTGCGCGCTTGTTGCCATCGACGAAGGGATGGTTCTGAGATATTCCAGCGCCATAGGCAGCAGCCAGGGCCGCAACATCCGGATCACCATAGGCCGCGAGATTCTGCGCGCGAGCCAGCGCGGAATCGAGCAGTCCCGCATCGCGTATGCCCGCGGCGCCACCATGCTCGGCGACGCTCTCGCCGTGCAGCAGCAGTAGAGCCTGCTTATCGACCCAGCGCCAGCTCACTTGGCGAGCGCGTGGAAGGTGTCGCGAAACTCGCGCATGAATTCACGCCCCGCCGTCACTTGTTCGTCCAGGGCAGGATCGTAAGGCGTGACCACATAGCCTTCCGGCGTTTCGGTCAGGAAGATCGACTCGCCCTTTTCCAGCTTGAGGTTGGCGAGCACCTCCTTCGGCAGGATGACGCCGACGGAATTGCCGATCTGGGTGAGTTTGAGGACATGCATGGCTGGCTCCGGCGAAGTTATAACGGTTGTTATACTACGCCGGAGCCACCCCGGTTTCAAGCCTTGGCAAAGTCGATCTGCCCCTTCTTCGCCTCGACCTTTACGTGGTCCTTCGGCCCGAAGCTGCCGTCGAGGATCAACCGTGACAGCGGATTCTCGATGCGCTCCTGAATCGCGCGCTTCAGCGGCCGCGCACCGAACACCGGGTCGAAGCCGGCCTCGGCGATCAGCGCCAGCGCGGCATCGCTCACCTCCATGCTCATCTCCAGCCTTGAAAGGCGCTTCTCCAGGTACTTGAGCTGGATCCTGGCGATGCCGGCGATGTGCTTCTCGTCAAGGGCGTGGAAGACCACGATCTCGTCGATGCGGTTCACGAACTCGGGACGGAAGTGGGTCTTGACCTCGCCCATGACCGCCATCTTCACCACCTGGTAATCCGAGCCGGACATCTGCTGGATCATCTGGCTGCCGAGGTTGCTGGTCATGACGATGACGGTGTTCTTGAAGTCCACGGTGCGGCCCTGGCCGTCGGTCATGCGGCCGTCGTCGAGCACCTGCAAGAGCACGTTGAACACGTCCGGGTGGGCCTTCTCGACTTCGTCGAAGAGGATCACGGAATAGGGCTTGCGCCGCACCTGCTCGGTGAGGTAGCCGCCTTCTTCATAACCGACGTAGCCCGGCGGCGCGCCGATCAGGCGGGCGACGGAATGCTTCTCCATGAATTCGCTCATATCGATGCGGATCAGGTGATCTTCGGCGTCGAAGAGG
>Ga0172367_10006234_pt1 | contig 14091 bp, 10 predicted proteins | sample Lak10m_FD_114542 | JGI IMG/M metagenome (GOLD analysis project Ga0172367, IMG submission 114542) | Freshwater microbial communities from Kabuno Bay, South-Kivu, Congo - kab_022012_10m | ecosystem: Environmental > Aquatic > Freshwater > Lake | place: Democratic Republic of the Congo: South-Kivu... | reverse complement strand
TCGAAATGGTGGCCTTTGCCCAGCAGGCTGCCGGCCGCGGTCTCAAGGTGATCATCGCCGGCGCCGGTGGCGCCGCCCACCTGCCGGGCATGGTGGCGTCGCTCACCACCCTGCCGGTGATCGGTGTGCCGGTGCAGAGCCGAGCCCTCTCGGGGGTCGATGCACTGCACAGCAACGAGCAGATGCCCGCGGGCATCCCAGTGGCCACCGTCGCCATCGGCAACGGCACCAATGCGGGCCTGCTGGCGGCCCAGATCCTGGCCACCTCCGATCTGGCCCTGGCTGAGCGGGTCGCTGCCTACCGCGCCGAACTGCATGCCCAGGTGGTGACCAAAGACGGGCGCCTGCAGGAGCTGGGCAGCGCCGCCTACCTGGCCCAGATGGGCTGAGGAGGCAGGACCATGCTCGAGCGCCTGGTGCTGCCCCCCTGGCTCAAGGTCGGCCTGGCCCTGCCGCTGCTGGTGCTCAACCTCTGGGTGCTACGCCAGTTGCTGCTGCCGCTGGCGCCGTTCCCGGCGTTGTTTGTGGCGGCGGCGCTGATCGCCTTTTTGCTCGATATTCCCAGCCGTACCCTGGCGGGCCTTGGCCTGCCACGCCCCCTGGCCCTATTAGGGGTGATCGGGATCACGCTGGCGGGCCTGGCATTGGCGGCGCTGTGGCTGGTGCCGCGCCTGATCGAGCAGCTGGGTGAGCTGATCACGGCCCTGCCGGGCTGGCTGGCCGAGGGTGAGGTGCTGCTCAACCGGGGCCAAGAGCTCGCCGCCGCCCGGGGGCTGCCTACCGACTTCGGCGATCTGAGCAGCGAGCTGCTCAGCCGCACCAGCCAGCTGGCCAGTCAGCTGAGCCAGCGGTTGCTGGGGCTGCTGGGTGCCACCTTGAGTCTCACGGTCAACACCCTGATCGTGGTGGTGCTGGCGGTGTTTCTGCTGATCGGCGGCGAGTCGATCAGCCAGGGGCTGCTGCAGTGGTTGCCGCCCCCCGTGAGGTCGCTGGTGGGGCAGACGCTCAATCGCACCTTTCGCGGCTATTTCGCCGGCCAGGTGCTGCTGGCGCTGATCCTCAGCGGTGCCCAGATCGTGGTGTTCACCCTGCTGGCGATTCCGTACGGCGTGCTGTTTGCGGTGGCGATCGGATTCACCACTTTGGTGCCCTACGCCAGCGCCCTCACGATCACGGCGATCAGCATCCTGCTGGCGCTCGATGATCCACGCACCGGCATCGAGGTGTTGGTGGCGGCGATCTCGGTGGGTCAGGTGGTGGATCAGGTGATCCAGCCCCGCCTCATGGGCAGCATTGTGGGGTTGCAACCGGCCTGGCTGCTGATCTGCCTGCCCCTGGGTGCCCGCCTGGGCAGCCTGCTGGGCCTGGGTGACCTGCTGGGGCTGCTGCTGGCGGTGCCCATGGCCAGTTGCGCCAAGACCTTTCTCGACGCCTGGGCCCGCCAGCTCAGGCAGGGAGAGCAGGGCTAGGCCCAGCTCTCCAATCCCAGGAACGGCTGCTCAACCGACCAGGCCTCAGGGCCCGCCAGCCCGATGGGTTCTGGCGTGGTGGCCATCAGCGCGGTGGAGCTCACCGGCAGGCGCGCGATGTCGAGGTTGATGATCCGCTGGTCGGCACCGGCAGCTGTCTCGGCGAAGCGATAGGCCTTGGCCGGCGTGCCGTACTCGCTCTTGAGGTAGTCACCGAAGGCCTGCTGTTCGCCATAGGCACTGGTGCCCGTGGGGGGCGTGGTGCCCGGTGCCACCCCCACCACCGCGCCGGTGGCGTCCACGTAGGCGTCAACCCGGTTGGTCCAGCGGCCGAGCACATTGCCGGCCGCATCCTTGAGCACGTTGCCGCTGGCGTCCTTCTGGACCCAGGGGTAGTTGTCTCCCCCATCGGCCAGGAAGTTGAGCGTCGTGATCCGCAGGGTGCGGTTGCCATCGCCCTGCAGGGCGCCATTGGCCACGATCGTGTCGAGCACCTTGCCGGCGCCGTCGACCACCTGCAGGCTGCGCAGCCGCTGCAGCCCCGCCTCAGCGCTGTTTTGGTCGGTGTCGTGGTCAAATTCGTAGCGCAGGCCCGACACCTGGGCAAACTGGCCTGGTGTGGCGCCCCTGGCGCTGGCGGCCACGGCGTGCTCGATCACCTCGCGCAGCAGGCTGGCGCTCACCGTCACCAGGGAGATGCGGTTGTTGAAGCGCAGTGAGTTCTCGATGTCGAGCTGGCTGATCGCACCTCCGGCGGGGGGGTTGTAGCTGAGGTTGTTGCCGATGCCGCTCACCTCGCCGATCTCTGAACGCAGACCGCCGCCGTTCTTGATCGCCACCACCACCGTCGGATCGACCTTGCGGGCGGCCCAGAGCTGGGCATCGGCGGCCAGGTTGCCGAAGTTGGTCTCTTCGGTGCGCACCTGGGTGCGGCGGCCCTCAAGAAACACATTGGTGTAGCCCTTGATGTCGGCCGATTTGGCGCTCACTAGGCCGGAGACCGCGTCGACCAGGGTCTTGACCTGCTCGCCCTTGGTGCCCTTGGCGAAGGCGGCGCCGGTGCTGCCCCACAGCCGGGCCACATTGGCCTCGGTGGTGGCGATCGGACCGTTGTTGGCGCCGCTGATCAGGTCGCTGAGCAGCACACCGTTGGCGTCAAAGTTGAGCACCAGCTGGCCCACGTAGTTGTACTGGCCGTCGGTGCTCACGATCACGGTGGGTTGGCCGTCCTTGCCGTTCACGATCACGGGGTAGGGGCCCTTGGCGCTGTCGCCGGCGCGCAGCACGTCGTCGTTGCCGGCCAGGATCGTGTCGGAACCGCCGGCGATGATCACGTCGACGCCCGACAGCAGGGGGGCGAGCTCCTGTTCCAGGTTGAACTGCTGCAGGTGGCTGGTCAGCACGATCTTGTTGACCCCCTGGGCGCCCAGGCGATCGATCAGGGGTTGCAGGTAGGCCGCCAGGGCAGCCATGTCGTTGGTGCGTTGGCTGCCGTCGGCCACCGTCACGCCGCCGGTGCTCGAGATGGTCTGCACCACCTGGGTGGTGGCGCCGATCACGCCGATCAGTTCGCCGTTGCGCTCGATCACCGTGGCTGGGGCCAGCTTGGGGGCCTGCCGTGCCAGGTCGAAGTTGCTGTAGGGGTTGCTGCGGAAGTAGGCGTTGTTGATGATCTCGTCGGTGTACAGGCTGGCGAGGTTGCTGTCGCCACTGAAGTTGAGGTTGGCTGAGAGGTACGGGAACTGCACCCCAAGCCAGCGGGTGCTGCTCGGGTCGGCGGCCGTCCCGCGGATGTCGGCACCGATCACCTCCCGCAGGGCGCTGGTGCCGGCGTCGAATTCGTGGTTGCCGACCGCCGAGGCATCGAGACCGATGGCGTCCATGACGGCCACGTCGTAGCGGGCAAAACCCTCGCGAATGTCGAGCTTCTTGCCGCCCAGCTTGGCTTCGTAGTAGGCGTCCAGCGCGGCTCGGATCGAGCCGTCAGCGGCGGCGTTGCTGAAGGGGCTGGGAATGATGTTGTCGCCGGCCGACAGGCGAATCGTGTTGCTGTACTGGTCTTCCAGTTTGTCGACGATGGCGGCAAAATTGGGTGCCTTGCCGATGGCGTCGGCATCGCCCTCCAGGTCGCTGGCATGCAGGATCTGCAGGGTGTATACCTTCTCGGGGGTGACGCTCACAACCCTGCGGCGGGCCCGGCCCGAAAGGCCGCGGCTGTCAAACCCTTCGGCCAGGCTCAGCACTTCCAGATCCTTGCTGACCTCATTGCTGGTGATCAGCAGGGGCTGGCCGTTGGGACTGCTGGCGGCCGGGATGAACTGCAGGCCTTCAGGGCTGACGATGCCAGTGCCGTTGGGCAGGTAGCGAGCGACCGTGGGCGCATAGGGGTTGGTGATGTCAAAGCTGACGATGCCGTTGCTGCGCTCCAGACCCACAAAGGCATAGAGGCGCTCCCCGATCTGGCCGACGGTGACGTTCTCAGGTTCGCTGCCCTTGTCGTCGGAGCGGTCGTCGGGGTAGGACCCTGCGGCCATGGCGATGCGATCGAGCAGATCACCGCTGTCCCAGATCACCTGATCGGCCCCATCGAGAATGGTCACCGTGCGGCTGCCGAAGGCAAAGGGCCGGCCGAAGGCCGTCGTCTCGGTGTTGATCGTCTTGAGCCGGTTCTCGGGGCTTTTCCCGCTGATGCCGGTGCGGGTCTCATCGTTGTAGACGCTGCCGTCCTTGGTCACCGTGCCGCTGGTGGTGGTGTAATCGCCGTCGGGGCGAATGCGGCTGTCGCCTTCGTTGGCCACGATGCTGAAGCTCTGGCGCTGGCCATTGGCCCCGATGGCTTCAAAGCTGGCGATGCCATCGGGCAGACGCAGGCCAAACAGGTTCTGACCGGTTTTCAGGTCGATCCGGTAATCGCGGTCGGTGGGATCGAGGCCCACCGGGGTGAAGTTGACGATGCCGAGCTGAACCCTGGCGTCGCTGCCGTTGGCATAGACATACGTGCGTGAGCCATTGATGTCGGAGCCCAGGCGGTACCGGGCCTGCTCACGCGCCGGCAGCTTGTCGAAATCGCTGCCTGTGATCGGGGCGATCCCGAAATCGTTGTCGTTGATCACCGCCCAGCGGCCGTCGGCCAGGCGGGCCAGGCCTTCGGGTTTGTCGTTGGGGGTGTAGCCCAGGCTCGAGAGGTTGGTGAGCAGCACCTTGCGGGCCATGGCGATGCCCTGGCCGGCCAGCGCGTCGGGACCCAGCTCCTCTTCGCGTACCAGGCTGTTGCCGAGCACGTTGGTGGCGCCCTTCAGCGACACCTCATAGACCTGTTTGATGCTGGTGGGACCCACGCTCGAGTCCCGCTCCATCACCAGCAGGGTGCCCCGGGCCGGGTCAAAGGCCACATCGCCGATCTTGTCAACGCCCCTGAGGTACAGGGCCCTGTCGGCTGCACCAATGGTGGCCTTGCCGGCCATCGGGTAGAGGTATTCGCCGACCGGTGTGCCTGTGGCGGCGTCGATCTCCAGAATCCGGATCAGGCTGCTGACCTTGCCATCGGTGCTCGAGGCCTTGTCGTCGAGCGGGCTCTGCACAAAGGCAAACAGGCGGTTGCTGGTGGCGTCGTAGGCCATGCCCTCGAAGCCCCGGTTGAGCTGGCGGGTGGCGTAGTTCGACGGCAGGGTCTCGCTGCCCAGGGCCCCGGCGCTTAGGCCGGCGGCGCTGCCGGCGCCCTGCGGCACGTAGCGGGCCAGCAGGGTGCCGGTGGGGTTGAACTTGTAGATGGCCGGCCGGTATTCGTCGGCCATCCACAGGTTGCCGTCCTTGTCGACGCTGATTGATTCAAGATCGGCGCCGAACCGGTCAAAGGCCAGGGTCTTGCCGCTGGCGTCGACCGGTGTCTCGTCGTTGGCACCGTTGGGTTTGCCCGTGATCGGGGTGCCGTCGGCGTTCTTGAGCAGGATCGTGCCGGTCACCTCGGCCTTGCCGGTGCGCTCATCGAGGGCCAGCTGGTACAGACGGGCCTGGTAGTCGGGCAGCAGGAAGGGCCGCACGTCCTTGCCGTCGACCTTGGTGCTCTCGCCATTGGGCCCCCGGTCGGCGACGGCCAGGAAGGTCAGGCGCCCCTTGCTGTCAGTGCCAGTGGCCCACAGGCCCGACAGGCCACCGCCGATCACGGCAGCCCCGGCGCTGGTGGTGCCGGGGCTGGGCACGGTCAGGTCGTAGGCCTTGAGGCTGGGGTTGCCGCGGCCATAGTCGAGCACCCCCAGGGTGCGCAGGCTCTCGAGCGTGGGGGCGCTGCCCTCAAGGTTGATCACGCCGACGGCGTTGTTCTCCTGGAAGGTCACAAAGGCCTTCTTGCCGTCGGCGCTGATGGCGACGTACTCGGGTTCAAGGTTCTGGGCCACGGTGTTGCCAGCCTTGCCGCTGACGCGGATGCCCAGGGCCTCGAGTTCAACCGCACGGCCGTTGAAGCTGCGGAAGTCAACGGTCTGAACCGTGGAGCTGGCCGGTGCAGCCGTATTCACCGTGATCACGGCGATCCCGCCCTCGGGATCCACGTTGTAGAGCTCGTCGGGCTCCCCTTCGATCGCCACCACGATGCGGCTGCCGTCGGGGCTGAAGCTCAGCGAGTCGGGCACGGCGCCCACGGCGAGCGACCCAGCCGGCACCAGCGTGGCGGCCGCACCCTGGCCCTGCAGCCTGAACAGCTGAACCTGGCCCCCGGTGTAGCGGGCGCTGCCCTGACCTTCGACGGCCACCGCCACCAGGCCCGCGCTGTTGAGCGCCACGCTGTTGGCCGGGCCCGCCAGGGCGGTGGTGCTCACCAGGGCCGGCTTGCTGGGGTCGGCCAGGTTCACGAGCGCCAGTTGGTTGCTGCCACCGATGGTCAGCAGCACCTGGGCGCTGGCTGACCAGGCGCTGATCTCGGCGCCGCTCACGGGCAGGTTGAGACGGGCGCGTGAGCTGAGCGACAGAGACATGGCTTGATTGGAACCTGTCGCCAAGTAGATCGGCTACGCCAGGGTCCTTGTTCAAGATTCGATTAACGATTCACCAAGAAACGGGTCGCGGGTATGCCTGGCGACATCAGGTTGTCGCCGCGGCGGGCATGACCCCCTGTTCGGCCAGGTAGGCGAGCACCTGCGCGACGCTGTGCTCGAGGCTTTGGCTGCCCGTGTCGACCCGCACCTCGGGCGCCTCGGGTGCTTCATAGGGGCTCGAGATGCCGGTGAACTGCTTGATCTCGCCGGCGCGGGCCTTGGCGTAGAGGCCCTTGGTGTCGCGCTCTTCGCACACGCCCAGGTCGGCAGCGCAGTGGATTTCGATGAAATCGCCCGCCTCCACCAGGTCGCGGGCCCGCTGGCGGTCGGCCTTGAACGGCGACACAAACGCCGTCAGCACCACCACGCCGGCATCGAGAAACAGCTTGGCCACTTCGCCGATGCGGCGAATGTTCTCTTCGCGGTCGGCATCGGAGAAGCCCAGGTCCTTGCAGAGGCCGTGGCGCACGTTGTCGCCATCGAGCACGTAGCAGGCCAGGCCCCGTTCAAACAACGCAGCGTTGACGGCGTTGGCCAGGGTGCTCTTGCCGGCGCCGCTCAGCCCGGTGAACCACAGGATCGCGCTGCGGTGACCCCGCTGCTGGGCGCGGTCGGCACGGGTGATCGTGCTGTGGTGCCAGGCGATGTTGGTGGCCGCTCCGGTGCTGGTGATGGCGCCGTAGGGGGCCGTGGGGGCGGTCATGGCGGCAGAAGCGGCAGACGGTCAAGTATCCCCCTCTGCCCTCAGCTGCCCATGGGCCGGCGCCGTTCGAGGCTGCCTTGCAACGTCAGCGCCAGTTGCGGCGCAACCAACGGCTGCACGCCGAGCGCGAGGCCCCGCAGCGGCAAGCCGAACAACTCCGCCTCAGCCCCCGGCCTGCTTGGGCCGGTAGCCGGCTTTGGTCAGGGCCTCCAGTGCAATGACCACCTGGTCGCCCTGCAGTTCGATCAGCCCGTCCTTGAGAGTGCCGCCGGTGCCGGCGTTGGCCTTGAGGATTTTGAGAAGGGTCTTCAGCTCGGCCTCAGGGGCCTCCAGGCCGCTGATCGCTGTCACCAACTTGCCGCCTTTGCCCGCCTTGGTGCGCTGCACCCGCACCCGTTGCTCGGCCTTGGGCGCGGGGGCAGGGGCTGGCTCTGCAGGCCGCTGCAGGCTGGCCGCACTGGTGAATTCTTGCCAGCCACCTTTGGCCATCGCCCGCTTCAGCGCCAGGCTGATTCTGGCCTGCTCGCCGCAGCCGGTGCTCTGCCTACGCTCAAGGGCAGTGATGACCGCCGGCGCCACCATGACCTTCGCAGCTAGCACAGCTGTTAGTACCGATCCGGCGGCCCTGGAGCTGCAGGCCCGACCGAACCCAGCGGGGCGCTTCGGGCGTTTCGGCGGCCAGTATGTGCCCGAAACGTTGATGCCGGCCCTGGCCGAGCTCGAGGAGGCTGCAGCCGAAGCCTGGGCCGACCCCGCCTTCACCGAGCGGCTCAACCATCTGCTGCGCACCTATGTGGGCCGTGCCACACCGCTGTATGAAGCGGAACGCCTGACCGCCCACTACGCCAGGCCCGAGGGTGGCCCGCGCCTCTGGCTGAAGCGCGAAGACCTCAACCACACCGGAGCCCACAAAATCAACAATGCCCTGGGCCAGGCCCTGCTGGCGTTGCGCATGGGCAAGCAGCGGGTGATCGCCGAGACCGGTGCCGGCCAGCATGGCGTGGCCACCGCCACCGTGTGCGCCCGCTTCGGGCTCGAGTGCGTCATTTATATGGGCGCCGAAGACATGCGCCGCCAGGCCCTCAACGTGTTTCGCATGCGGCTGCTGGGGGCCACGGTGCAGCCGGTGACCGCCGGCACCGCAACCCTCAAGGACGCCACCAGCGAGGCGATTCGCGACTGGGTCACCAACGTCGAGACCACCCACTACATTCTCGGTTCGGTGGCCGGGCCCCATCCCTACCCGATGCTGGTGCGCGACTTCCACGCCTGCATCGGCACGGAGGCCAAGCAGCAGTGCCAGGAAGCCTTTGGCCGCCTGCCCGACGTGCTGGTGGCCTGCGTGGGCGGCGGCTCCAACGCCATGGGCCTGTTTCATCCGTTTGTGCAGGACACCGGTGTGCGCCTGGTAGGCGTTGAAGCGGCTGGTGAGGGGGTGGCCTCAGGCCGCCATGCCGCCACCATCACCCAAGGGCGCATCGGGGTGCTGCATGGCGCCATGAGCCTGCTGCTTCAGGACAGCGAAGGCCAGGTGCAGGAGGCGCACTCGATCAGTGCGGGTCTCGACTACCCCGGCGTCGGCCCCGAGCACAGCTACCTGCGCGAGATCGGCCGTGCCGAGTACCTGGCGGTCACCGACGATGAGGCCCTCACGGCATTGCGGCTGGTGAGCGAGCTCGAGGGCATCATTCCGGCCCTTGAGACCGCCCACGCCTTCGCGGCCCTCGATCAGCTCTGCCCCACCCTGGCCCCCGGCACCGAGGTGGTGCTCAACCTCTCGGGTCGCGGTGACAAGGATGTCAACACCGTCGCCGACAAGCTGGCCGACAAGCTCGGTGGCCTGGGGAGCTGAACCAGGCGGCTGAACCAACCCCAGGTCGGTTCAGCCGAGCAGCCGTTCGAGCGCCCGGGCCACCGAGCACACGGCGGCCCGGGCGGTGGCGTAAGCCATGCGCATGGGCCCCACCAGGGCCACCTGGCCAACGCTGCCGTCGCTGCAGTGGTAATCGGCCTGCACCAGAGAGCAGTGGTGCAGCGCGGCGATCGGGTGTTCGGCGCCGATCCAGATGCCGCCGCCCTGGAGCACCTGCTGGGGGGCATGCTCCACCAGCTGCACCAGCGGGCGCAGCTGCGTGGTCAGGCTGAACTCGGGCTGGGCCAGCAGACCGGAGAGCCCCATGGCCACCGCTGGGGCGCCATCGCTGCCGCCACCCTGGTTGTGGCTGGTGAGCCCCTGCCGCAGCACGCTGCCGCTGCTGCGCAGCTGACGGGGCAGCGACGACCAGTCGATGGCACCACCGATGAGCTGGGCGCTGACCCAGCTCTCGAGTGCCGGCAGTTGGCTGCGGGCCTCGGCGGGCAGCCGCAGGTTGAGGCTGCAGGTGCTGGCACCACCCTCGACCACAAACACCAGCAGGCGATCGTCACAGGGCACCAGGCGCACGGCCTGCAGGTTGCGCTGCAGCCGTTGCGGCGGGGCGATCAGGCTGAGCAGACCGGTCAGGTCGGCCAGGCGTCGCGCCAGCTGCAGCAGCAGGTCATCGAGGGCGGCCCATCGCAGGCTCAGACCCATCAGCTCCCGCTCCAGCTGCAACGCAGCCGCTCCGGGCGCGGGCAACAGCTGATCCACATAGGTGCGGTAGCCCGCCTGGCTGGGGATGCGACCGGCCGAGGTGTGGGGCTGGGTCAGCAGACCCCGCTGCTCAAGGGCGCCCATGGCCGAGCGCACCGTGGCGGCGCTGGCCTCGAGTCCGAAGCGACGCACCAGGGTCCTGCTGCCTACGGGTTCGGTGGTGTCGACGTAGTGCCGCACCGTCGCCTGCAGAACCTGACGATGCCGGGGCGAAAGGGTCTGCAAGGCGGCTGAACCCAGTGAGCAACAGGTGTTCGCTCGATGCTAAGGGGATTGCGTCCCGGTCTGGCACGTTGTTTCACAACCAGGTTTCAGAATCTTGTTTCAGAATCTGGTTTCAGGCCCGGGGCGCTATCAGTAGCGCGGCACGCTGGGGTCCACCTCGATGCTCCAGGCGTCGATGCCGCCCTGAACGTTGAGCACGTTGCCGTAACCCCGTGCCTCCGCCAGCCAGCAGCCGAACTGCCAGCTGCGCACCCCGGCATGGCACAGCACGGCCACGGTCTGCTGGGAAGGCAGCAGCTGTTCGAGCTGGTCCACCCACTCGGCCGAGCGGCTCAGTGGCAGATGCAGCACGTCCATCGGCAGGCGGGCCAGGGCCAGCTCGGCGTCTTCGCGCACGTCGACCAGCCGAATCGTCTCGCCCTCCAGCAGCCTGGCCTGCAGGTCGCGGGCGCGAATGCTGAGCGGTGTGGCCATGGCAGAGGCAGGGGTCAAGATGGTTCCATCCTGCGTGGGACGCATGAGGGCGCGCCCGTTTCTGGCGGTGGTGCTGGCGGTGGCGGTGGCGTTGCTGGCTTTGGCCGGTGTCGGCTGGTGGCTGGTGCTGGCGCGCTCGCCCCTGCAGCTGCAGCATCAGGCCCTGGCCATGCCCCTGGCAGCTCGCTTTGTGCCCCGTCAGGCCGCGCTCAGCATCTATCTGTTTGCCGATGGCGGCGACCTCGAGGCCTATGCCCGCGCCGTCGCCCCCGGTGGCCAGCGTCGCCAGGCGGCCGCGGCCATGGCCCGGCTGCGCGATGGGGCCTTTGCGGCAGCGGGCCTCGACTACCCCAGTGAGCTGGCGTCCTGGCTGGCCCCCGAAACCGCCGTGGCCCTGCTGGGCGACCGGGCCGGTGGGTCCACGGGTGGGGACTGGCTGCTGAGTCTCCGCAGCCGCGACGCCGAAGGGGCACGGCGCTTTGTGCAGCGCTTCTGGCAGACCCGCAGCCTGGCCGGCACCGATGTGCAGGTGGGCACTTACCGCGGCATGGGGGTGATCAGCGGCCGCGGCGGCCTGGTGGGCCAGCCCACCCAGCCCCTGGCCACGGCCCTGATCAACAACGACCTGGTGCTGATCGCCTCGGGCCGCAAGGTGCTCGAGCAGGCCCTCGATGTCTCCCAGATCGATGAGCTGAACCAGGCCTCCAGCCCGGGGCTCAGGGTCGGGCTCGCCCAGTTGGGCGAGGGTCTGGCCCTGGTCTGTGCCCGCGACCAGGCGTTGCAGCAGTGGTTCGGTGCCCCGGCGGGTGTTGGCCCGATGGTGGCGGCCCTGCGCCCCGCTGGTGCCGGCCTGGCCGTTGAGGCCCGCTTTGAGCTGGCCGAGCCGCTGCCGACCCTGGCCGCCGGCGGCGCTGCGGGCACGGCGTTGCTGCAGGGCTACCGCGGCGGTGCCACCAGCCTGGCCCTGCTGCAGTCACCGGCCCGCTGGCCCCAGCCGCTCCAGGGTCTGCTACAGACGGCCCTGGCGGCCGACGATGCCGGTCCCCTGCCCGCGCTGGTGGCCCAGGCCGATGCCGGCCCCCTGGTGTGGGGCGGCGATGCCCAGGGCTGGCGCCTTGGCACCCCGGCCCGTAGCCCCGACCCGCAGCAGCTGCAGCCGGCTCTGAAGGCCCAGGGTCTGGTGGAAGCCCCCGTTGATCTGCAGGGCCAGCAGGTGCAGGTCTGGACCCGGTTGCTCGCCAGATCAGGCGCGCCCGCCGCCAGCGGCAGCCTCGAGGCCAGCGTGGTGGGCGCCCACACCAGCCCGGCCGCCGTCAGTACGACTGCCAGCACGGCCGCACCCCTCTGGTGGGCCCGGTCGCTCGAAGCCCTGGGCGCCCAACTCGAGCAGGGCCAGCTGCCCCGGGCGCGGTTGGCCGAGCTCGAGGCTCTGCCGGCCCAGGGTGCCCTGCTGCGCTGGTCGATGGCGGCAGGGCCGGCCCAGCGGCTGCTGCGGGGCTGGCAGCCCTGGCAGTTGCTGTCGGGACTGGCCGCCCGCAATCTGGCTGAGGCCGTCGATGGCCTCAGCCTCAGACTTGGTTCGGCTGAGGCCCAGCTGCAACTCAACGCGGCATTGCACTTTGACTGACTCCACCAACCAGAGAGCCACCTGCGAGCTGTTGCTGCTGCGCCATGGCATCGCCGAGGACGGCGAACCCGATGCGGCCCGGCCCTTGAGTCTAGAGGGGCACCGCCGTACCGCGGCGGTGCTCGAGCGGCTGCTGCAACTTGGGTTGGGGGCCGATCAGCTGTTCTCGAGCCCGCTGCTGCGGGCCCGCCAGACCGCCGAGCTGGCCCTGGCGGCGGGCCTGGCCCCGGGTGGGCTGGCCCTGGCTGAGGCCCTGGCGCCTGGAGGGGCCGCCCTGGCCTGGCTGCAGGGTTTGGCCGCCGGCGAGGGCCTGGCCGGCCAGCGCCTGGCCCTGGTGGGCCACGAACCCGACCTCGGCGACCTGGCCGCTGCCCTGATCGCCGCGCCCGCCGGCAGCCTGCAGCTCAAGAAGGCCGGCGTGGCGCTGCTGCGCTGGCAGCCCGGCGCCGGGCCTGGCCGCCTGCTGCTGCTGGCTACCCCGAAGCTGCTGCTGCAGTGAGCGCTGCAGTGAGCGCTGCAGTCAGCGCTGCAGTCAGCGCTACGGAGCGATTGGCAGGCCCGCCCTAGGTTCAGGCATCAGCATCACCGGCCATGGCTGTTGAGTCGCCCACCGCGCCTGCCACGCCCGAGCGGCCGCCGTTTCGTCCCGGTCTCGAGGGGGTGCCGGCGACCCAGTCGGCCATCTGCGACATCGACGGTCAGCAGGGCCTGCTCACCTACCGGGGGTACTCGGTGGGCGATCTGGTAGCCCAGAGCAGTTTTCTGGAGACCGCGTACCTCCTGATCTGGGGCGAGCTGCCCACGGCAACCGAGCTGCGCACCTTTGAGCACGAGGTGCAGATGCACCGGCGGGTGAGCTTCCGAATCCGCGACATGATGAAGAGCTTCCCCTCGGGGGGGCATCCCATGGATGCGCTGCAGGCCAGTGCCGCTTCCCTGGGGCTCTTCTATTCGCGCCGGGCGCTCGACAATCCCGAATACATCGTGGGCGCGGTGGTGCGGTTGCTCGCCAAAATCCCCACGATGGTGGCGGCTTTTCAGCTGATCCGCAAAGGCCATGATCCGATCCAGCCCCGCGATGACCTGGCCTACGCGGCCAACTTTCTGTACATGCTCACCGAGCGGGAGCCCGACCCGCTGGCGGCGCGCATCTTCGACACTTGTTTGATCCTGCACGCCGAGCACAGCCTCAACGCCAGCACCTTCAGCGCCCGGGTGACCGCCAGCACCCTCACCGACCCCTATGCGGTGGTGGCCTCGGCGGTGGGCACCCTGGCCGGCCCCCTGCATGGCGGGGCCAACGAAGACGTGTTGGCCATGCTCGAGGAGATCGGCAGCCTCGACCAGGTCGAGCCCTGGCTGGAGCGGGCCATGGCCCAGAAGCAGAAGATCATGGGCTTCGGCCACCGCGAATACAAGGTCAAGGACCCACGGGCGGTGATCCTGCAGAAGCTGGCCGAAGACCTGTTCGATCAGTTCGGCCATGATCCCCTTTACGACCTGGCCCGCAAGCTCGAGGAGGTGGCGGCCGAGCGGCTCGGCCCCAAGGGCATCTACCCCAATGTCGACTTCTATTCGGGCTTGGTGTACCGCAAGCTGGGAATTCCTGAAGATCTGTTCACGCCGATCTTTGCCATTGCCCGCACCGCCGGCTGGCTGGCCCATTGGAAGGAACAGCTGGGGGCCAACCGCATCTACCGCCCATCGCAGATCTACACCGGAGCTGCCGGCCGTGACTGGATGCCCCTTCAGGCCCGCTAAGTTGCCTCCACGGTTGCTGTTCCAATGGTGAACTCCCTTGACCTGCAGGCCAGCTTCGAGGCGACCCTCGAAGGCCTTGGCCTGAGCCCAGGGGCTGCCCACCTGCTCTGGCTGCCCTTGCCCATGGTGCTGGTGCTGGTGGCCGCCGTGGTCGGGGTGCTGGTCAATGA
>Ga0172367_10006233_pt1 | contig 14095 bp, 7 predicted proteins | sample Lak10m_FD_114542 | JGI IMG/M metagenome (GOLD analysis project Ga0172367, IMG submission 114542) | Freshwater microbial communities from Kabuno Bay, South-Kivu, Congo - kab_022012_10m | ecosystem: Environmental > Aquatic > Freshwater > Lake | place: Democratic Republic of the Congo: South-Kivu... | reverse complement strand
CGCTCTTACTTTTAAAAGAGCCTATTTCTAGGCTATTAGCGAAGCTTCCTCGAGTCACACGATATCCGCCAACTCCTCAACTCTCTTTCCCTGGGTAGGGTCGCGAACCGGACAGGAGTGATTTGAATTCTTTTTTCATCAAGTAACTCTATTGGATTCACTGCAGCTCTATTTACGGTTTCTTGAAATTTTTCGTGAATCGATTCTACAGATGAAATACTCCACTGTTTATCTGTGCAGTAAAATAACTCATTTCTACCAACTAATTTAAAAAAGTAAGGAATATCACCACGTTCAAGCTGTAATTGTTCCTCTCTCATCAATGGAACTTCAAAGTCCTCATTAAGATGATCCCTATATTTTCGAGTATCTCGGAGAATGACACGAACAGGTGTCTGAAGAATGGTTGACTGATATTTAAAAAGCTGAGCCAAAATCTCTTGTGAAAACTGAGACAATATCAATAAAGTCTGTATAAAATGAACAATCACTTCTACCGCATGATCTGGACTTAACTGAACTCCAGAGCCTCCGCAAACAGAACTCATGCCACAGATCGGATAAGTCGAGGCCTTTAAGGGTAACAAAAGAGTTTCGTTTGGTAAAAGAAGTTTTGAAAATACGACTTCAGCGTCAACAACCTGAGGTCGCTTTTCCGAGAGCAAAATGTTTTCAAAATGAAGATCTTGGATTCCAAATACATAACAATAGGCAAGGATAACGCCGAAACTCGAAAAATCCTTCTCAAATGAACCTGGTGAAGCTACTCGAAGATTTACCCCGACAACAAAACCTGAATTCGATTCAAGTTTTTTAATATCTAAGCCAAATATAACATCTGCGAAAGAAGATTGTCCTGACCCATGTGATAATCTATTTCTAGAAATAACTTGCTCAAGAGAACCTCTTAAAACACTGTCACTTCCAAAAAGTAGCCACTCCCAAAAAACTGTACGTGGCTTTGAAAAAACTCGGGTGCCGTCACATTCATAAATTTGAACTCGACGCCCAAAATTATGTGGGTCAGGACAAAACTTCATATTTTTCACTTAGGCGCTACTAACACCTGATTCAGTGTTTTCTGCAGTAATTTCGAGTGTATCGAGATCAATTTGAATTGTTTTCATAGTTACTCCAAATAGCTCAAGAATAATCTCTCGAGCTCAATAAACTGTTGTCTATAGGTCACATCATGACGCGTCAATAAAGAGATGCAATATTTTTAATTGATTAATTATGGCAAGTATCATATTCAGCTGCGAAACTAGGAAATTTAGTATGAATCAGCAAAAATTAGCGTCAGCTTTCTATTTTGGAACTTTTCTTTCTTCGGTTGGAAATATGACGTTCACTCTTTTAGCGGTGACGTTTATGTTAAAAGCGTCATACACGCTTTCAGATGTTGCTCTTCTAGTTGGCTTATCCCGTTTTTTTCCATTATTGACTACCGCCTTGTTAGGCCATCTTGCTGATCAAATTCATCCAAAACGAATTGTATTATTTTCAGAAATCATTGCATTAACTCTGTCCCTTGGAATCCTCCTAGCTTGGAACATAGGTCGAGGTGGATACCTATTTTTTGTAGGATTAGTGGTACTACGCGCATGCGTAATGAGTATCCAAAATGGTGGCAGAGCAAAAATTGCCAAGATACTGAGCGATTCCACATATGCTTCTAATGCAAAAAATGCGATTTGGCTGAACAAAGTCACTCAAGGTGCCACTTTTTTTGCAGGAATTCTTGGCTGGCTAGCAGGACAACTGGTATCATTTGAATATGTAATTGCATTTGATTCGCTGACTTTTCTGGCAAATGGGGTCATCCTTTGGACGCTTCCGTCGAGTCTATTATCAACACTCCCTATGCCATTAGCAGATAAAAACATTAACCAGGAATCGATGATACTGTACAAAAGTTTTATAAAGAAGTTTTCAGACTTTTACGAATTTGCTTCATCTGAAGCCAAACTCGATTGGGCACTCGCAATCGCAATGTGTGGCTTCTGGTCCCTGAGTGCTCGCACAGCAGAAATTGTTCAGATTAGCCCTTCATATTTTTTAATTTCTTTTGGAGCTGCGGTCTGGCTTTCTGGTTCAATTGAGAGAGCTTTTCCTTCAAAATTCTCAGACGAATTCTGGTGGTCACTCCTAGCTCTCGGATTTGCTTCTTATAGCCTTGTTCAAAAAATACCTCTGCTAATGATCACCAGTGCTTTTACTAAAGACCTTGCTTATTGGATGCTTTTTCACCGTTTAAGCACCCGTATCCAGCTAAAATCACCTGAGGCAAAAATGGCGGGCATTGCTAGTGCGCGTTTTTTCCAAATCGTAGCAACTCTTTCTCTCGGTGAATTTGCTGTTGGAGCTTGGCAGAAAGTAATCCCATTAAGCGCCGAAGCATTCTTAAGATCGCTCGTTTGTACAGCAGTGCTGTTCGTTCTAATGAAGAATGAGAAAACTAGACGAGAGGTCCATGAAATCCTATCTAGTGGTTAGCTTGTTATCATTACTAGCAATAAACGCATGCTCTACGCGAACTCAAAGCCAGAATTCAACTTTGAGGATTCACGTTCCCAAGGTCAGATTTATTTTAGATCCTCACCGCATGGAAGACATGTATTCCATGAGCATTGTACTTCAGTTATACCGAGGTTTATTTCGATACGATCCGAACGGGGAAGTCCTCCCTGATTTGGTCGAAAAATGGACTGTGAGCAACGACGGGCTCTCCTATCGATTCCATCTTCGCGAAGCTACCTTTTCGAATGGAACAAAAATTACCGCTCATCATGTAGTTCAGAGTTTAGCCCGAATCTTCTTCTTAGGAGCAGGTGTAGGTGCAGACCTGGAATACATTTCTGGTACCAAGCTTTTCAAATCGTCCAAAAATTTAGCCGACCTTGGAATCAAAGCTCTCAATGAAACACTAGTTGAAATCCAGTTAGCTCATCCTAGCGCACTTTTATTGAAGCATCTTTCAATTGTTGATTGTGCGATTTTTCCATTAAAAAATTTTTACGATCCTCTCTTACTTGATAACAATGCCCCAACGTCAGGACCTTACCGACTTCAGTCAATAGATAATTCATCCATAATTCTTAAAAAATGGCGAAAAGACGCACTCGACAGTAAAAATCCACCTCAAGAATTAGTCTTTTTTCATGCAGATTACCCTACAAAATACGCAGTAAATGATTCATCAATCTCCTCGACGGTAGAATTAATTCAAAGCCTGAACACAGATTCACTTGATTTCGAGATCGTATCACCCACACTTCGCGAACAACTCATTTCTTTAGGTTGGAACGCTTCAGTAACAGAACTTGTAAAATCATGGTTTGTTATCATGAATCCTAAGTTGTTACCGCTTGCGGTGAGAAAGTATCTTTATCATCGAGTCAATCCCTCAGCGCTCATGACAAACCTAAAAAACAATCAACTTCAAGCTGCGTTTGGACTTATTCCTAATGGCATGCCTGGAGCACTCATCGAACCTCCTTTTTTAGGAGATGATCGACCTTCAGAAAATTCTCTTACAGGCACGTTCAAACTTCAGTTTCAAAAAGATCATCCCATTCTCGTAGAAACTGCTCACTTCTTAAAATCTATTTGGGAATCTCAAACTCTAAAGATCAACCTTGTGCCACTCACAAAAGCTGAATATCTCCAAAAGATGTTTGCAAGTCAGGGAGAAATCATTATTGGTGCTAAAGGAATTGATTATTACGACGGTTATTCAGAACTGACTTATTTTCGGAGCGGTTACATTGGAAATTATTTTCATCTCCATAGTCCTCTAGTAGATCGTCAACTTGACGGTGCTGTCCGCATCTTAGCAGCGGAGGCGCGTGCCGAACGATATAAATTCATTCAAGAGGCAATTCTGCAGGAATATACGGTCATTCCTCTCATGTTCGGATCTCAGGGTTCCGGTTTATGGAGCAATCGAGTAAAGACGATTCCACCCCACCCTATCGGACTTCATGGACTACCTTTAGAAACCCTGGAGATGAAATGATTCTTACCGCCTCAAACGTCATTTCTCATCAGTTACGCCGAGCATTCATTTTAAGTGCAACTGTCGCAATCACCGTCCTTCTGGGACAGACAGTTTTTCAAATTAGTAGCGCTAATCAGAGAATTCAAAAAATGATCATGAATCACTCGGTTGCGCTCGCTCAAGCGGCATCTCTTTCACAAGATCTTCTTCTTATCCAAAGAGAAGTCAGTCGCTTTGTCGAAGATTTAAATCTCACTCAAGATTACCAGGTTCAAGTTGAAGTCCACATCGATGATCGCCTCGTCGCAAGCGGCGGTCGAGTTGAAAGATCCTTTTTTGAAAGTAAGGTCGAAAAGAACACAATCCTCTCTTCCGGAAACTTATTAGCTATTTCAGCTCGAATAGATCACTCCAGCCGAATTTATAGCTCAATCGCAAATGCATTATTTTTTCTATTTCTTGGATTCATCGGATTCTTCGTTCTCCATCGAATCAGCCGTTCTTCTGTAAGAACACTCACCGAGCCTCTCACTGAACTGACTCAATGGATTCATGCAACAGCAAAGGGGCTTCCTGAAACCTTAAGTTCACCATCTCCGTCACTTTCGAACTCAATCTATGAGTTTGAAATGGTGAAAGATTCCGTTCAAACACTTTTAAAAGAGATTAAGAAACTCCAAGAGAATCTGACCGAGATGCATTCAGCTCAAATTAAAACTGAAATCACAGCACAGGTCAGTCATGATATTCGATCTCCTCTTGCCTCTCTCATTGCAATGGCTCACAGCACTCCTGGATTAGATGAAAATACTCGTGTTCAGCTTCGAAATACAGCGAATCGAATCCGAGACATCGCCAATCAGGTACTCAAGAAAGACTCACCGAGTTTTGAGATTTCAAGCACCTCTCTCTCCTCAGAGAAAATGACCACAGAACTCTTATCCGCAAGTATTGAGTCTATTCTCTCTCAAAAACGTCTCCAATTCGCAGATCGTTCTGACGTACTCATCGAAGTCAACCTGGATGGAACTTATGGATTATTCTGTTCGATTCAATCAACAGAGTTCTCCAGAATTCTATCGAATTTGATCAATAACTCAGTGGAAGCTTTTGAAAAATCTGGAAAGATCACTGTTTCTCTTAGAGCAGAACAAAATAGAATTCTGATCACTCTCCTCGATAACGGTAAAGGAATCCCGGAGAATATCCTTAAAAAACTAGGCAATCGCGGAGAAACCTACGGAAAAGCAAGTGGTACTGGACTAGGCGTTTTTCATGCAAAAAAAACGATCGAGTCATGGGGCGGTGAATTCATAATCAAATCTGAGGTGAATCAAGGGACACAGATTTGCATTTCATTACCCCAAGCTGATGCACCCTCTTGGTTTGTAGAAAGCATTGCAGTTCATGGCCCTAAAACAATCGTAGTACTTGATGACGATGAATCTATTCATCAAATCTGGAAAATGCGTTTTGAGATGATTTCACAAGAAAAAGGTAAAATCGAACTTCTTCATTTTTACTCTTCAGAAGAAATATTGAAATGGTTCCGAATGACACTTGGCGCAGTCGAAAATCCTCTTTATCTCTGTGATTATGACCTCATTGAATCGAAAAAAACCGGCTTAGACGTGATTGATATGCTCGGTATTGCATCAGAAAGTATCTTAGTCACCAGCCGATATGACGACCCTCAAATTCAAGAAAAATGCACAAAAAGCGGAATCCAACTCTTGCCAAAAACACTAGCTCCATTGATTCCGATTCGTTCATTAAAACTAAAGACCAGATGATTACTTTTTATACAATTTTATTTCTAATTCTCTATTAAATTTCATTCTATCTATTATTACGTCAGAACTATGTAAGATCTTGAAACTAGGTTAAAATTTTGTATAATCCCCGCAATCTCAATGAGGTTGGCATATCTACTGCAATTCCGTCTTCTCATAGGAATGGGAAAAGACTGAGATACATGAAAAAAATATCCCCTATTTTCAAATCGAAATTCAATCCGATGACTGCAATAAACATCATGACCGTGTTTATGACAGTCTCGATCGTGAGTACCTTCATTCCAAATACCGCTCATGCAAAACTCGCAAAATGCGTCAAATTAGGAGATGAAGGATATCAGGTTTTTGTTCCAGAAACTGATGTACCTAAATATATAGCTTTTGATCATAAATGTGGCCCTGCATTTTCAGATTCAGAGACTCCGATCGAGCCTATTAGCCCGCTTCAACCTTTACCTTTAAAATTAAAACCTACCCAACAATCTAAAACACCCACAAATCTTACAGATCTCAACCGTTTAAAATCGAATCCTAAGAATAAAGACGCCTCTCATTCAATCGATATTTTAGATGAAATAAATAGTTTTTTTGGTTTTAACTCTCTCAGCAATGATGAATGCCTGAAAAAAATAAAAGAAAATCATGCCATCGCCACGAATAAAACAAGCTCATGCTATAATGTTTTTCGCTACATTCAAGCGTTAGCTGCATCTGAAAACAAAACAAGCAATAAAGAGAAACCCATTTTGACTAATAGCTCTAGACCTCCTGTCAGTGAAAAATTTAATGAGGTTCCATCTTGTAGCTATTTAAGAGATCTCAATTTCGCAATCCTAGCATCGAGCTCAAAAATCACTTTTGAAAAACTCCGTACTTTAAGACAAAATTATACAAAAAAATTATATCACACTGATTACGTAGAAAAACTGCGACTCAATGACGAACTCGCAAAGCAAATCGAAGCATCTTTTCTACTTCGAGGCAAAGCAATCTGTTACTTAGGCATTACCAATAAAGTAGGCCAAAAAAGCCACTCTGACTCTACCACCATTTCTCAAGTAAAAAATAAAGTAAATGGAAACTACTATTTTTCTGAGGATATTTTTCGCCAAATCGATGCAATCACTACAGCTCGAGATATAGCTTCAGGACGATCTATCGACAGAAGTCCTCGTGGATATCCGGCAGACTAATTCCTTAAAAAGATCCTCAATCGAAGCACCTACCCAAGCAGGCCTTAAATCTGGACGTCCTGGCACTGGACTCTCTACTACCTTACGTGGAAAATTAGTCATCACGGCCGCAGTAGGTATTTTTGCCATTAAGGCCTACAGCAGCCTGAATCATTCCCTCTTCGTAGGGAATAGCTAACTCATTAAGGAGCAATCACCTCTTTCTATTACTGAAATCCGATTTATAGGTCAATTTCTGAACAATGTGTGTTTTCAATGGGGATTTTTTATTGGTGTTCTCACCTTAAGTCTAGGGGCAACAGGGGTGCATGCCCCTTCATTTGGCACAACTCAATAGTAAAACAACGCGGGGCACTATCACTAAGTCCTTGCGTTCAAGAGTCATCTTAAAGGACGTCAATAGCAACCTTATGATCTTGAAATTGCAGAAACTTCGAAGCTTTTAAAGAGCTGGAAAATTTATCGAGAGGACGAGAATTCTATCTACACACTCTCTTGTTCCCCGGGAATGAATGGTTCCAATTTCTGCACTCAGAATCTAGTCGGATTTGAATACGACTATTACTTAGACACACTTGGAGACACTTGGACAAGTCGAACATTTTATCTCGATTCAATTATTTAAACCGAATGAAGACCAAGATCCTACAGAGATGGAAATCCAGAGTGAAGCGCAGATCACTATATCAAGTGGAAAAAATGAAGAAAAACTGCATTCAAAGACGATTTCTTCTACAGAAGACCGAACTCATCATCACAAATAGGTTTTTAACAAATAGGTTTTGACATCATTTTTTTATCGACGTGACCTCACTAATCGAAAGCCAGTAAAGCTACTTAAATAATACTCATCCTGGGAACTACTCATCGCTGAGCGTACGTTCCCGGCTTGATCAGCCCAGCTTCCGCCGCGAACTGTATGGCGACCAGCACTGGAAGGTTCAAGAGGATCTATGACACCATCCTCTACCCATTCAGAGACATTGCCCAGCATATCGTAAAGACCAAAAGCATTGGGCTTTAAGGAAGCAACATTGTGAGTTCGTGCACAAGCATTTCTGGAATACCAGGCGTAGTTTTGCAAATCTCGATAATCATCCCCAAAAGGATAAACGGTGTTCGTTCCGGCGCGTGTGGTAAACTCCCATTCAGCTTCAGTTGGAAGTCGATAGACATATTCTGGATCCAGATCATTTAATTTTGAAATAAATTCGTGAACTTCGTTCCAAGTCACTGTCTCAACAGGTCGATTCAGATCAAATGAAATATGTTCGTCTTTTAAAATCAATGTCTCTTTCGCTTGATAAAAACTTGATGGATTTTCTTTCATGATTAATACCCATTGAAGCTGGGTCACAGGCGTCAATTGGATCTCAAATGGTCTCATCTGAGTCTCTTCGGAGTTGGCACTAGGAAGAAACTCAAATGACTTGAATTGAAAACTTTCACCCCGAACTTTTTTTAGCCAATTTTTTTCGATGTTTTTTTCAAAAAGAGTAAAAAATGATCCGTTTTTAAATAATGACTTAATCATTTGAAGTTCAGAGCTCATTAAGAACTCTCGATATTCAGGATGAAGAGATAAATAAGCAGTCTTTGCTTCAATTTCTTCGGAGCTACTCGATTGACCTTTTATCCATAACAAGGCATCGCCTCCCTGTTTCAGGATATAATCCAGAGCATTAATAAAAGGGTCGGAATTTTGTTTTTTTCTTTCTGTCAGAATCCTCAAGCCAAACTCATGCATTTGTTGGTGAGGAGAGAAAATACATTTTTCTAGAGATCTATTTCCAATATCATCCTTAATTTCCATCATCAGCGAAGGAATAAAACGATTAAAATCGTTCTCTAATAAAGTGCCTTGCGAAATCTTACTCATCACCTCAATAAAAGGAGCCGGATCAGCTTGATAATTCCATGAATTTAAGTGTTGAATAAACTCTTCTATTTCTTTTTTTTGAAATTTCAATCGCGCTAATTCAATGCTGATCCATTCTTGAAAAAAAGGTGTTGGAACAAAACCCAGCTTTTTTATTGAATTCAAGGCAACTGAGCGAATTCCATTTATTTCTTCATCTGAAATTCTGACAGAAGTCGCCAAATTTTCGAGTTTTCTCTTAAACTTCCAAAGCAATGCAGAATCCTGATTATCTACAGATCGGCCTTCAGCTAAAAATTGAAAATACGCTTTTGGCGACAGATTCAAACTCTCCGGAATCACTCGAATGGCGTTTCTATTTTTTATAATAATGTAACTCCCTGAAGGAAGTGAAGAACCATTCAAATCATCATCATAAAAACTAAATGAACGGTCTTTGACGATTGAAAAGTCAGTTCCTTCTCTTGCACGAGGATCTAATTCAAAGCGAATTGTAATTCCGGTCCAACGTGCACCAGCGACCCCAATCACTGTATAAAATCCATCTCCAAAAATCGCCGATTCTCCTCTGCTATTATTTTTTCGAGAAATAAAAACATTGGGAGCACCTGTATGAGACCGAGTAATACTCTCATAAGCTGCATAATCTGAGGTTTCATGAGCGACGACTTTGATCCCAAGACTTTGAGCTGTTCGTCCTGAGCCTTCCCCTAAAGGTCTTTTTCTTAAAGGTTCTTTATTCATCCACCAGGCCAATGAGCCAATCTCATCAACATTATGCTGAATGGAAATCAATTTAGATCTGAGGCCCAACCTTTCCAAAACATTCCATGCGTATTCAAGGTCAACTGCATGCTGAAAAAGCTTAATTCCGTTTTTTTCAATCCAAACCCATGCATAAGGGTCCGATAATTCACTTTCTGGATTAAATCTCTGAATTTCTTTGTACATGAGTCGAAGATCTTGTTCTCTGATCTTAAGCTCATATTGAAAAGCCTTCGTGAGTGCGCGAATCACTCCAAAGATAGGCGGATTTTTACCTGATCGAGCACGAATTGTTTTTGAATGACGAGATGAATAATAGAATGTCAAAATCCCTTCGTTGAGATCTTTTAAAAACTGGGGTGTCTGCGGATTTTCCCAATCTCGAGCATCTCTAACAACAGATCCCCCCTCTGGCGGATCAGTGAGCTCGACCATACTCGTCGAATTCGAATCTGTATGTTGATTTATAAAACCAAAATCACCTAGAATCGCCCCTTTATCGCCACGAGGCTCACGTAAACTTCTGACTTCCCACTGAGTAGCCTTCTGGCCTAGAAAATAAGGAAATCGATTCTTCAAAAGTTTTTCAAATTGATGAGCTTCTTCTGCACTTCCATCGATAACAATATCGAGATCCTGAGAAGATCGATAGATATTGGTATAATCATAATCAAAACGTTCGGACTGAAAACGAGAATCACCCTGTTCTCTTAAAAGGTCCCACCGAATGTAATGACTCAAGCTAGCCGCCGTACCTCCAAAAAGCCACACTCGAAGCCCACGTTTTTCGGCTTCTTCACGAATAAATTGAAATTCCTGAACTCGAAGTCGCCGAGCTGCAATCTCTGACAAAAGCTTTTGGGTACCGAGCTGAACATAGGATTGAACCGGAGTTTCTCGTGAGATTTCGTTAAATACTTGATAACTCAGTTCAGACGGGGGTCGAAAATTAAGTGAATTAAGAAGTCGCCCTAAACAATCGGTTGGTGAAACTGCTGCGATTGACGAGGTAGCCCCTAACAAAAGAACCAGTTGAAGGCCGAGTATCTTGAACCTAGTCATATATTGGTGATTTCCCCCCCCCAACACCGCTTACCACTACTCACGGACCTATCCTAGATCTGCGAAAAAAAAAAGCCCCAAGGTCGAAACCTTGGGGCTTTTTACTGCTCTTAGAATGGACCTCGCTCAGGTTTTATTTTTTTTTGAGAGAACCACTAGACAACTCATCTGGATGAGTAATCGCTCTCAAAACTGCGCTGCTAATATCCATTTTTGACTTATCCTGAGTTAAACTCGGAACAAAGACTTCTTGGAAAGCAGCCATCGATCCAGCAAGAACATTGGCTTCAGAAGCCTCAGTCGTCCCTGCTTGATAGACTGGTGTATTCAATGCAGGCATCAAGCCTCTCAATGCCACAAATGCCAATGCTTCGTCGAATGAGAAGATCTGAGCATCCGGATTCACTGTGATCCCTTGACCTACGGTCTTAGTTGCATAGTTGATCAACTTGATGATCGAGTTCGGACGAGCAATTGCATAAGTGTTCTTTGCTGGCAACGGCTTAATCATTCTGACTGGGCCACCGCCTGCGCAATTATCCATACCACCTGAGCAATTAGGCTGGGTAATCGTACCACCTTCGCTTTCTGGACATCCACCATGATGAAGTGATCCAAAATTATCCCACATAATCCATGACGGAGAACGATACGCTGTTTCACTTCCTGAATGGTATTTACATTGGAACACCGAATTCATATCCATCCAGAGTTGATTATCATTCAAGTACATCCCATTGAAAGGAACAGTAGCGCCATTTTGATCGACGATCGTGCTCAATTCCTCACCAGATTTACCCCCTTTCGCAGCAAACATAGCTTCGTATTTATCTGCGTTAGGAGATCCACTATAATAAGGCGGATTGCTAATCGTTGGTTCAGCCGAATCATCTTCTAAAGTACAGGATTCTGGCGCTTTAGGCGTAGATGTCCTCTGAGCATAGCAATCACAATGTCCGTTGCCATTAACGTCATCGCAGAATGGATCAAATTTAGCATTCCATTTACGATTAGCTAACTGGACACCCATGATCGGAGAAGTTGCGCCGATCGGAGTGACTGACTTGCAAATAGCCGCATTTAATTCTGAACAAGCATCACCGCTATTCATCGCTCTTTCAATCGTATCCGTATTCATCGAAACCAGGAGATCTTCCCAATACGTCGTATTTTGATCCCAGTTTTTGTACTGAAGAACCTGAGCTCCTGTTTTATCTTGAATCAGATAGGCTTTAAGAGAAGAACGTGTAGCACTCTGCCATCCTTGTCCCATCATGACGAGATAATACTTGGTATGAGTAGGATAACTATTAGAACTACACACATCCACAGCATCATCCCCTGCTGGCGTCAATGCACCTTGAGTTTCATCCAGACCTTGAGCAAAGCCCGTATTTGCATTGACATTAAGACCACTTCCAGAATTTGGTGCAAAATAGCAAACTGGGAGTAATGTCTTAGACTGTGTGTCGAGAGGATTTCTTCGACCCACTTGCTGAGCCTTCCATGTCCAGGAGTTTCCATTTGCATCTACTTGCTTAATCTCAAGCTCACCACCGAAATAGTACATATAGGTACTTGGTTGAGCAAAAGCCGTCATATCCATACAATAAACAGGAGTTGCTTGAGATTGAGTCTTATCGCCCCAACCAAAGTTGAGTTTAGCGGTGACAACTTTGCCATCGTTAGCTTGATCTCCGCCGTCACATTGCCCTGCTTCATTCCCTGGATTGATTTGATAGATCAGAACTGGACCTGAATTACCTGGACGAACTTGAATGCCAGTCTTTGCATCGGCTAAAGCAAAAACTCCGCCTTTAGTATCACCTTGATATCCATAATTTTGTAAAACATAAGGATAACCAGCAGGCAAATTCATGACCCCATTGACATCCGGAGTACCTAAGCCTGAAACATTACTCAAACAAGTAATCTGAGTATTGGCATCCAGCTGAGACTCCTTTGCTACACCAGTGACCTTGTCCAGCATTTTACAGAAAATAGGCTTCCCACTATTTTGTACCGCTGAAGCATAGAATTTTCTCGAACCAGTAGGATTCCATTCAGAATGATAACCAGAACCAAAAACGGCAGATTGAATATTGGCAGCCGAAGGAATGGTTTCAAACATCTTGAAATCCGCTTCGTACGGAACAACAGACTGAGCTAACGCTTCAGTAGCTTGCTCAGCAGAGATCGATGGAGGCCCCATTTTTGAACAAGTAAAGGCAGATTGAGCCACTAAAAGTCCGTTAGTCGATTTTACTAATGGAGGAAGCCAATAATTAGCACCCGTAACTTGAGCACCACAGACACTATTTCCAAATAAAGTCAGACGATTGTTCAAAAAGGTAGGAGCAGCAAACACCTGATGAATCTGCTTGAGCGAAAGCAATCCACTCCCATTTCCTCCATAAAAAGCTGGATTCTTGAGATACATGTAAAGTCCCATCAAGCCTGCAAAATTCTTTTTCTGTTGTGTGATGAGAGCACCAAACCAGTCCTGACATGTCTTACTAGTAGAAACAACTGGAGGACCGTCTTCGCCTATTGATAAACACATCCCATGAACTGGATCCATCTTAGCTGCCATGATTGCAACATTCACTTCATTAAATACATTAATGATATCTACTTCAGGGGTACTGTAGAAATCTCCTCCATGCTCTTCGAGAGGATCGTTACGATTCACTTCTACAAATTTAGAAGTAATGGTTAATTGAGGTTTCCAAGCACAATAATATCCTGGGGTATTCCACGGATCACCCCCTTTACCCATGCAAGGAACAGAACCCAGCTCGATCGGCATATATCCTGGAGCACTCAAGGAAGCTGCAATAGCTGCCTGCTGAGTAGCATCTAAACCGTTTGCTGTAAAAGCGGCTGTGTTATAACAGCTCGGTTGTTTAAATCCATCAATCTCAGCGATCACCGGAGAATATTTAAAAATACCTCCGGATTGATATTTTGAATAGTTCATCTGACATTCAATCTTAGTCACATATTGATTTCCACCATTGATCTGATCTGTCACAACATTTTCGATATATTTGCGAGTCTCAGCGACAAAATCAGTAGAAAGCCACGTATCCATATTCGTCATAAAATCAGTAAAGATCAAAGAATCGAGTCTGATTTTGACGCCATACACGTCGACCATTAGGGTGAAGAGTGCATCCGCTGTCCAACCCTGTGCCATCGTGGTCATAAGTTTTAATGGCCCAGCAAAAGTAGAAGCCTGAATCGCGTTTTTGTAACAATCTACATTTTTATTACAGGTGTAGTCGCTCACTTTAAAACATTCAAAATTTTTGATTTTATTTACGCCTTAAGTTCAGCCGCGCGCGGAGTGTTTTTCAGATAGCGACCTGACGGCCCAATCGGTTTCTATACAATATTT